>Ga0114958_10000703_pt1 | contig 28278 bp, 25 predicted proteins | sample C_130208_EF_Meta_FD_89577 | JGI IMG/M metagenome (GOLD analysis project Ga0114958, IMG submission 89577) | Freshwater microbial communities from Lake Croche, Canada to study carbon cycling - C_130208_EF_MetaG | ecosystem: Environmental > Aquatic > Freshwater > Lake | place: Lake Croche, Canada... | reverse complement strand
TCGAGGAAGACCTCGTTGAACAATGCCTCGCCGGTGATCTCGCGCAGGGGGCGGATGTCCACGCCATTCGACGCCATGTCCAAGATGAAGTAGGTGATCCCCTCATGCTTCGAACCCGAAGCATCGGATCGGGCCAGCAAGATCCCGTACTTCGCCCAACGGGCTGCCGAGGTCCACACCTTCTGGCCGTCGATCCGCCAGCCTCCATCGACTTTGGTCGCCCGAGTGGCGAGCGAGGCCAGGTCGCTGCCCGCCCCCGGCTCGGAGAACAGCTGGCACCAGATGATCTCGCCGCGCAGCGACGGCGTCACGTAGTGCTCCTTCTGTTCGTCGGTGCCGTGAGCGATGAGGGTGGGCAGCGCCCACGCGGTGACGTGCGCTGGCGGCCGGCGGACCCCGTGTTCCGTCAGTAGCTCATCGATGACAAGCTGCTCGACAGCTCCGGCTCCCCGCCCAAACGGCACCGGCCAGTGGGGGAACCACAGGCCTCGCTCCCCCAACATGGCGGTTCGCGCCGAGGGTTCAGCGGCGGCGATCTCCGCCACAATTGGCTCGAGCTCGGTCCGCAGGGCATTCGCCTCCTCGGGCAGATCGATCCCCAGGGGTCGCCGGATGCCCGCCAGTGCCATCGAAGCCACCGCGCGACGGGCTGTCGAGGCCGAACCGAGCAGCGCCCTCATCGTCAGTGCCCGGCGCAAGAAGATGTGCGCATCGTGCTCCCAGGTGAACCCCATGCCGCCGAGCACCTGGATCGCAACCCGGGCTGCGTCGACTCCGCCATCGATGGCCAACGCCCCGAGTGCCTCTGCGCACAGGGCTGCCTCGGCCTCGGTCGCCGGGGTGACGGCGTGATCGACGGCCTGAGCTGCATCCCAGGCCAGTGCAGTCGTCTGCTCGACGGCAACCAGCAGATCAGCCAGCTTGTGCTTGATGGCTTGGAACTGACCGATGGGCCGACCAAACTGGATGCGCGTCCTCGCGTACTCCGTGGCCATCTCCAGGCAGGCACGAGCCCCGCCGACAAGCTCCGACGAGGCCAGCGTCACGCCCATGGCCCTCGCCAGAGGCAGCGAGATCCCAGTGAGGATGTTCCCTGCACCAACTCGAACGGCGTCGAACGTGATGGTCGAGACTCGTCGGGTCAGGTCCAGCCCCGCATGCTCGGTGCTCGTGATCCCCGGCGCCGACAGGTCGATGACGCACAGCTGGGTGGTCTGCGCATCGGCCACAGGGGCCACCAGCAGGCTGCTCGAGCCGCTGAGGACCGCGCTGAGGGTGCCCGTCACCTCGAGATCGCCATCGGTCGTCCTCTGGGCGCAGAGCACCGAAGCCTCAGGGCCGAGAAAGGCCACGGTGAGCGTCTTGTCCCCCGCCAGGACGCTCGCAATGACCGAGGTGGCGAGCTCGGCGTTGCCGCCCCGCTCAATCAGTCCTACACCGAGGGCCGTGGTCACGAATCCCCCGGGAGCCGCCACCCGCCCGAGCTCCTCGGCCACCAGGCAAAGCTCGAAGAACGTGGCACCTTCGCCGCCGTGCTCCTCGGAGATGTGGATCCCCACCAGACCCTGCTCGCGCAAATCCGCCAGGGTGGCGTCCGCCGGCTCGGCCTCAAGCTCGAGGTTGAGCCGAGCGCGACCAGCAAGCTGCTCCTGCGCAAACCGACGGATGGTCCGCTGGAGGTCGACGTGGTCCTCGCTGATGCCGATGGGCATGGGTGCTCCCGGTCTCTAGAACGTGTTCTAGAAGTCTCGCACAGGGTGGTTCGCGCGAGCGAGCCTCCCCGCTCCTCAGATGCGGTGGATGATATTGAAACGCGAGGTGACTACTGGGTTGCCGGACTCGGCGTCGGTCCAGACGGTCTCGGTGACCACGAAGGTCATCGTCTTTCCCTTGGACTCCTTGGCGTAGGCATCAACGATGGTCCCCTCGCCGCGCAGCACGTCCCCAACCACCACCGGGCGGTGGTAGTGGAAAGACTGCTCGCCATGGAGGATCAGCCCACCCTTGGCCACCAGGGGGGCCAGTGCCGCCATCATGCCGGGGCCCTGCTCCCCCTCGTTCTGGAGCTCAGGGAATCGACCCCACCCCTCGAAGGCGATCGGGAATGTCGGCGGGGCGACGATGCCGTCGAGGCCAGCCCCTTCGGCGGCCGAGGGCAGGCGGCTCTCGGGGCTCTCATCGAAGACGCAGTCGGCGAAGAATCCCACCGGGCCTCGCTCCACCACCACGGTCGACACCGCGGTGCGCGTGCCGATCAATTCCTCAAGCGTCGATCCGTCAGCCATCTCGATCCTCTCCTTGGCAGCGAGGACCCCTCGGCCTCCACGCCCGAGGGAACCGTAGCCAAGGATCCGGGGGCTCGGCGACTCGCTAGAGAAGTCCCATCTCGCCGAGCTGCTCAGCGAGTGCCCGGAACGCCCGACCTCGGTGACTGATGGCGTTCTTGTCGGTGGCCGTCATCTGGGCAAAGGTTCGCCCATCGGCCTCATCAGGAGCGAAGATCGGGTCGTACCCGAAGCCCGAGTCGCCGCGTCGCTCCGCGGTGATCTGCCCGACGACCTCTCCCGTGGCGAAGATCTCGGTGCCGTCTGGGAAGGCCGCAAAGGCCACCGTCACGAAGCGTGCCGTTCGATCGTCGCTCCCGCCGAGTTCCGTCAGCATCTTGTTCACATTGTCGTCGTAGGTGGCGTCCTCGCCGGCGTAGCGCGCCGACCAGACCCCCGGGGCTCCGCCGAGTCCATCGACCTCGAGGCCCGTGTCATCGGCGATGGCCACCTCACCGGAGGCCTCACACAGCGCCAATGCCTTGATCCGAGCGTTCTCGAGAAGTGTGTCGCCAGTCTCCTCGATCTCGCCGACGTCCTCCGGCCGAGCAAGGAGCTCGACATCGCCGACCTGCGACATGATGGCCACGATCTCCATCGCCTTGTCGGGGTTCGCCGTGGCCACCACGCAGCGCAATGTCATCGGGGCCTCGGTGTCGGCGGAGTGGCGAGGATGGCCGCCTGGGCAGCGAGAAGTTCGGTAATCCCGGATTCGGCGAGGCCGAGGAGACTATCGAGCTCAGAGCGGCTGAACGCCTCCTTCTCGGCCGTCCCCTGCACCTCAATGAAACGGCCTGACCCGGTCATCACCACGTTCATGTCCACGTCTGCCCGAGAGTCCTCGACATAGGGCAGGTCAAGCATGGGCACGCCGTCGATGATCCCGACGCTGACCGCTGCTACCGCTTCGATGAGTGGATGATGGGCCAGCTGACCCTCGGCGATGAGTCGGCTGCAGCAGTCGTGGAGCGCCACATAGGCGCCGCAGATCGCTGCGGTGCGAGTTCCACCGTCAGCCTGGAGAACGTCGCAGTCGACCGTGATCTGGCGTTCGCCGACCGCCACAAGGTCGGTCACCGTTCGCAGCGACCGGGCGATCAGGCGCTGGATCTCCTGGGTCCGGCCGGACTGCTTGCCTTTCGCCGCCTCTCGGCTGGCGCGCTCGGGCGTCGAACCGGGCAACATCGAGTACTCCGCCGTCACCCAACCCTTGCCAGAACCCCGAAGCCACGGCGGGATCCGGTCCTCCACCGACGCAGTGCACAGCACCCGTGTCCGACCCATCGAGACGAGCACCGAACCGGGAGCGAATACGGTGAAGTCTCGTTCGAAGGCCACCGGTCGCAGCTGGTCCAGCTGGCGTCCGTCGCTGCGCAGTGTCCTTGGGTCGACCTCGCTCATGGGATCCTCCTGTTGTCGGGCGTCCCGAAGTCGGGGCGCCACTGAGACTAGAAGTAGATCACCTTCGAGGCGCGGTCGACGACGGTATCGATGTCATCGGTCCAGGCTCCCGTCGAGAGATACTTCCAGCCGTCGTCGCAGGCGATGGTGACGATGGTGGCCGCTTGGCCCTCGGGGATCTGACTGGCGCAGCGGACGGCGCCCGCCATGATGGCCCCGGAGGAGATTCCCACGAACAGTCCCAGCTCGGTCATCTTGCGCGTCCACTCGATCGACTCCCTGGGGCGGACCACGGTCTTGCGGTCGAGGATCTCGGCTCCACCGAGGTCGGCGAAGATCGGTGGGATGTAGCCGTCATCGAGGTTGCGCAGACCATCGACCATCTCCCCGGTGGGGGGCTCGATGGCCCAGACCTGGATGTCGGGGTTCTGCTCCTTGAGATAGCGACCGACGCCGAGCAAGGTCCCCGACGTGCCGAGGCCGGCCACGAAGTGGGTGATCTCCGGGACATCGGCGAAGATCTCCGGACCGGTGTGCTCGTAATGTGCCTTGGGGTTTGCGGGGTTGGCGTACTGGTAGAGGAAGACCCATTCGGGGTGCTCGGCCGCGAGGCCTCTGGCCATGCGCACTGCACCATTCGAGCCCTCGGAGCCGGGAGACTCGATGATCTCGGCGCCGAAGACCTCGAGCAGCTGACGGCGTTCGATAGAAACGTTTGTCGGCAGCACCACCTTGAGGTGGTAGCCCTTCATCCTGCAGACCATGGCGAGGGCAATCCCGGTATTGCCCGACGAGGGCTCGATGAGGATCTGGTCCGGAGCACCCGGCACAAGGATCCCGTCAGCCTCCGCCTGCTCGACGAGACTCAGCGCCACCCGATCTTTGACTGATCCCGCAGGGTTTCGGCCCTCGAGCTTCGTCCAGATCTTCACATTTGGATTGGGGCTCAGGGCTGACACGTCGACCATCGGTGTCTCGCCGATGAGGTCAAGGACTGAGGAGTAGCGAGTCACAGAAGCACGTGGTCAGTTGGCCCCGCCGGCGACCGCCGGCAGAATCGATACCTCATCGCCGTCGGCCACCGGGGTGTCGAGCTGCTGGAGGTAGCGCACGTCGTCATCGTTGACGTAGATGTTGACGAACTTGTTCAGGGCCCCGTCCTCGGCGATCACCTGACCCGACAGGCCAGGATGCTCGGCGACGAGCGTCGAGAGAACCTCACCGATGGTGGACCCTTCAATCTGAACTGTGGCCTGCCCGCCAACCTGGGGTCGGAGCACGGTTGGCAGCCTGATGGAAACTGGCATGGCGAAGTCCTCCTCGACTCACCCGGCCGCGCCGGTGAGAAACCTGACTGATCTGGTCACATATTACTGCCCAAAGCCCCTCTCGTGCCCGGGTGTGTCGAGGAGTCGGTTTCAAGGTTGCGGCGCGGAGTTTCGGTGTCGAGCACCGCCCTGCGAGTTACCATGTCTGTACCATTCGTCGCTCTCCCTGACGGACGAGATTCGGAGGACACCCGATGAGAAGTTCTGGCGTTCGCCACATCACAGTGGTCCGGCGGCACGCTTGGACCCCACGTGTCGTGGCTGGCATCGTCGCTGCCGCTGCTCTCGTCATGCACGGTGGTGCCGCGGGTGCTGCCGGAACGACCCCGACCATCACTGCCATCAATGGCGGTGCAGCCGCAGCGACCACCGGTGCCAAGGTGATCATCCCCATCGCTGGCAGCGGCTTCGCCAGCCCCAAGGTCACGATCACGGGCGCCTCAGGCGACGTCACGGTGCTGGGCCTTAGCGCAGGAACGGGCAGCACGCAGCTCAATGTCATCGTCCGCCTCCCCTCGTCGAACGCTGCCGCCGGGATCAAGCTGGTGACCGTCAAGAACCGGGGAGGTGGCTCAACCACCGGATCCCTCACCCTCGATGTCGCACCGGTTATCCAGTCCATCAACCCGTCAAACCTGGTCATGGGCAGCACTCAGCCCATACAGGTGAACGGGAGCAACTTCCGTCCGGGCGCCACCCTCCTGCCGGTCTCCGGCGTGCGGTGGGCTGACGTCACCCGCGTCAACTCGCACACGATCACGGCATCAGCCACCATTGCGGCCAAGCCCGCCGGGTCAACGCGAGTCCTTCGGGTGTCGAATCCAAGCGATGGTGGAGTGAGCCCATCGCTGAGCAACCCCGACAATCGGATCGCGTTTGTGAGCCTCCCGAGAGTCAACGGCTACTTCTACTTCGGTCAGAACTCGGCCTCAACGGCGGTCTCCATCAGTGGACTTCCAGTTTCAGGCGTCGATGCGTTGACCAGCATCTCCTTTGGGGCCGGCTCGAGCTCGGTGTTTGACATCAGCGCATGGAACAGCTCGCCGTCGGTTTCGATTACCGGCACCCTGTCCTTTGGCGCTGGAGCCACGCTCGGTGACCGAGCCATGATTCTCACGTACTCCAACGGCATGACCATCACCAATCCTCGAGCCGTCTTTGTGACTCCCGCTCCGGCTGTGAACGGGTTCGACAACGGCACTCCAGGGGTCCTGCCCATGGTCGTCGCCGACTCAGGATCTCCGGAGCAGTTCACCCTTGTGGGGACGGGCTTCTCCACCACCACCGCATCGCACCTTGCTCCCACCGCTTCGGTCACTGGACTTGCCGGAGTCTCCGTCACCACCGCCTACGGCAGTCTCAAGGACCAGTCCACTGGCTACATCAACTCGAATCACCTCTATCTCTCTGTGACCGCAACCTCCTGCGTACGCGGCACGGGGTCGCTCACGATCACCAACCCGACGCAGGCTGGAGGGTACGGCCTCCTCGGCATCGTTGGCGGCTCCGTCACCGTCTCTGGCGCCATTGCTGTTCGCTGTGCACCCGAGATCTCCTCGATTACGCCGGCCAGCGTTGCTGCCGACGGCGTCCATCAGTCCGTCACCATCACCGGGACCAACTTCGCTCCTGGTGCCACGGTCTCTGAGGCAAGCAGTGACGTCACGTTCACCAACCTCATCGTGGTCGATGCCACAACCATCACCGTGGACGTGAGCTCCACCGTGGCTGGCGCGAAATCGATCACCGTGACCAATCCCAATGGCGACACGACTGCCGTTCCCGGCACCATCGTGTTCCAGAGCGCCCCCTGGATCGACGGATTCTCCCCGAATTCCGTGGCGCTCGATGGAAGGTCCCACACGATCTATGTCGCTGGAGGCCAGTTCGTCGACGGGGCGGTGATCACGGTCGCTGGCACCTCCGTCGGTGACGCCGTCATCGACTCGACGACCTTTGACGATGCCCACCAGCTCACCATCTCGGTCACGGGAACCGTTCTTGGAACAATTGACCTCACGGTGACCAATCCTGACGGTGGAACCTATACCTGGAACGGCGCCCTCATTATCGTCGATGGCAGGGTGTAATCCCATCGGCCACCATGGGTGATCCCGGTTTCAGTCGCAAGCAGCAACGGCCCTGACATCGACATTCGGGCGTCGTGTTCTCTGGTGATTGGCCACGAGCCGCAACCAAGCCAACCGCCTCTGATGTTCGAGCGGTACAAGACGAATATCGAAGCGACGGATGCTGGTGTCACTGCGGTGCAGTGACACCAGCCTGCCGGGTCGTTCAGCGTTGGGCCGCTGTCCGTCCTGCACTGCGACCGAAGAATGTTGAGTCGCCGATCGAAAGACCCGATGCATAGCCAAATGCCGCTACTCCCGATGTCGAACGACCCGCAGCGAAGAGACCGGGAATCGGGGATCCTTCGAGATCAATGACTCGACCCTCGGTATCGCTGTCGAGACCGCCCAAGGTGAAGACGGCGTAGGGGATCTTCCCGATTCGAAGGTCAAACGCTCCGAGGTGACCGTCGAGCGGGTGCAGCAGGCTTGCCGCTTTGTGGAAGACCGGATCCTCCCCCACGGCGGCATGGCGATTGTAGATCGACAGGGTCGCCTCGAGCGACCCTGCGGGCAGCCCGATCTCCGCTTCGAGCTCCGCTGGCGTCTCGCAGACCCACGAGGCCTGGATGCCCATCCAGTTCGGCTCGTAGCTGGCCTCGTCGATGACGAGGTAGACCTCACCATCATGGTCGTAGAGGGCCGCCTGGCCCATGCGGCCGTTGTAGGTGTCCTCGTTGATGAAGCGCTGTCCCTTGGCATTGATGAGGATCCCCTCCATCAGCCGGCGAGGAGGGATGATCGGGAAGGCAACCTCCCCCGCATGCATCTGCTTGACGCGCGCCCCGACCGCCTGGGCCATCTCAATCCCCCGCCCATCGTCGCCTTCGGTCCCGACCTTCCAATTGGCCTCGAGAAGGACCGGGGCATTTCGGCCGACCATGGCGTCATTCCAGATGAAGCCCCCAGCGCAGATAATGACCCCACGCCGGGCCTCAAGATGGCGCTGCACACCGTGCTGGCGGGCCACAACCCCCACCACTCGGCCATCTTCTACGATCAGCCGCTCGACTCTCGAGTCGTATGACACCACCGGTCCGGCAGCGAGCGCCGTGGTCGTGAGCGTCTTCATGAGGAGTCGCCCGGTTGACCCTGGCGTCCGGATCAGGTGCCCTCGGGCTGCTGGAGTGGCGATGTCCGAGAATGGCCAGGCATCTTCGCCACCGGAGTACACCAACCCCTCGGTGCCGACCGTCTCCATCTGCGTCTCATGACTGAAGGAGTGCTCGAACTCGAGGCCGGCCGCCACCAGCCAGTCGAAGTGCTCCACACTCCCCTGGCAGTAGGACGCGATCTTGGAGGCGTCGGGCTCCGGGCCGCAGGCGGCGAGCAGGAAGGCCTCCATGTTCTCCGGGGTGTCCTCGAATCCACAGGCTCGCTGCACCGCGGTGCCACCACCGAGGTAGATGATCCCTCCGGCAAGGGCGGCAGCTCCCCCGGGCCCGCCAGTGCTCTCAAGGACGAGGATCTCGGCTTCCGGGTCTGCCTCGCGGGCACCAAGGATGGCTGACGTCCCGGCGGCACCGAAGCCGATCACGATGACGTCTGCGGAATCATCGAATGCCGCCACCTCGGAGCGATCGAGGGGCCAGAAGCTGTCGTCAGAATGCATGGCGGCAGACTACGCGCCTGTCATGACCCCTGGAGGACTAGGCGCCTGCCGCCGAGTGGCCGGCGAAGCGTCCGAACATCGTCGAGTCTCCGATCGAGAGCCCCGACGCATAGCCGAAGCTGCAGATCCCGGCCGTGGTCCTGCCTGCGGCAAAGAGACCGGGGATGGGTTCGCCACCGAGGCCGATCACCTCGCCTGCTACCGAGGTTTCGAGACCACCAAGGGTGAACGGGGCGTAGGGCGCCACACCGGGTCGCAGATCGAAAGCCCCCAAGGGCGGGATCAAGGGGCGCACCCAATCGGGAGCCTTGTGGAACATCGGGTCATCGTGGGTCGTGGCGTGGCGGTTGTAGAGATCGACGGTGGCCTCGAGTGATCCGGCGGGAAGACCCATCTCGAACTCAAGCTCCCCCACCGTCTCGCAGACCCAGGTTGCGGTGAGTCCCATCCAGTTCGGCTGATAGGCCGCTTCGTCCACCACGAGGAAGCAGGTGGCGTCTTGGTCGTAGAGGGCGGCCTGGCCGACCCTCCCCATGTAGGTGTCTTCGTTGATGAAGCGCTGACCGTGGCCGTTGACGATGATCCCCTGGATCAGCTCGCGAGGCGGGATGATGGGAAGTGAGACCTCCCCGACGTGCATGTTCTTGACCCGCGCCCCGACGGACTGAGCCATCTCGATCGCTCGGCCGTCGTCCGCTTCGGTACCGACCTTCCACGTCCCTCGCAACAACGTCGGGGCGTGGCGGCGCAACATGTCGTCGTTCCAGATGAAGCCTCCGGCCGTCAGGACCACCCCCCGCCGAGCCAGATAGACCCTCTCCTCGCCATAGGACGAGGCGACCACCCCAACCACCCGATCACCATCGACCACGAGAGCCGTCACCCTCGTGTCGTAGACCGTCTCGACGCCGATGGCCTCGCAGGCCTCAGCCAGGGTCTTCATCAAGAGCCAACCGGTGGAGTTCTTCGTCTTGGCAAGGTGGCCTCGGGGGGCTGGGGTGGCCATCTCGCTGAACGGCCAGGCGTTCTCTCCCCCCGACCACACCAGTCCATGGGTGTCGCGTGGTGCCATCTGTGTCTCGATATCGAGCCGAGCGTCGAACTCCACCCCTCGGGCCACCAGCCAGTCGAAGTGATCAAGGCTCCCGTTGGCGTAGGCAGCCACCTTGGCCTCATCGGGCTCCGGCCCACATGCGGCCATGAGGTAGGCAGTCATGTTCTCCACCGAGTCATCGAAGCCACAGGCCTGCTGCACCGGGGTGCCTCCGCCGAGGTAGATGATCCCTTCGGCCAGTGCCGCCGCTCCTCCGGCCCCCGCGGAGCGCTCGATGGCGATGACCTCGGCACCCGCCTCTCGGGCAGCGTGGGCGGCGCAGGTCCCCGCAGCGCCGAACCCGATCACCAAGACATCGGTTTCAGCCGTGGCTGGCCTGACATCGTTGAGATCGACGTGCAGCAGATCATCCATTGCGCCCCCTCGAGAGTCTGGTCCCGCTCCGAGCGAGGCTCAGGCCTGTGCCTTCGTCGGCCGGTAGAAGACCGCAAGCTGCAAGAGCGCTCCACCGACACCCACCAGGGCAGCCACCGCCAGCCCGATGGCCGGACGCATGGTCCAGACCTTGGCCGCGTGGTCGATAGAGAATTTGCCGCCGCCGAGTCCACCAAGGGCAATAGCCATGACCGCCACGACCAGGCAGTACTCAATACCCTGTCCGGCATTGAAGACGAAGAACCCATTCTTGAGGTGGACCGTGATGATCGCCACCACCATGATCGATACCAGTCCTGCGCATGCCAGTGGCGTAAGGAGCCCCACGATCAGCAGGAGTCCCACTCCCACCTCAGTCGTGGCAGCGAGCAGGGCGTTCAACCTGCCCGGACGCATCCCCATGGAGTCGAACCAGCCGGCCGTGCCGGCAATCTTGCCGCCACCGAAGAACTTGTTGAGGCCATGAGAGGCGATCATGCCACCGAGCATCACTCGCATCAGCAGGACGCAGAGCGAATAGACCGTCGAGTGGGTCTGGATGTGGTGGACGACAGTTGCAGTCATGGTTCCTCCGTGTGTGTTGGGGCGATTGCGCACCGAAGACTGTCACAACCAGCGCCCCAGGGGATGGACTTCGCATCGCATTGTGCCACGGGGAGGTCGAGCCGACCTGTCGATCCTCGGTCAGACGGCACCGCTGAGGATCTCAACGGGCTCCTCGAGGATCTGTCCCTCGACGATGCGGTAGCTGCGGATCGCCGGTGCCTCGTCTCGAAGCGAGACGATCACGTAATGCCACTCTGGGTCCGGCGCCTGCGCCACATCGGTCGGTGAGGGGTAGGCCTCGGTGTGGGTGTGCGAGTGGAACACGCCGATGATCACCCTCCCCTGATGCTCAGCGTCACGGTCTGCCTTCAGGTGGGCCTTCGGATCCACCGTGTAGACGAGGGCCGACGTTGCCAGGTTGTCGGTTGGGTAGAGCTCGTCGACGTCACCAGTTCCCTCACGACCAGCCAGAAGGCCACAGGCCTCGTCAGGAAGACCCAGGAGGCAATGGGCGATCATGCGATCGGCCACGGTGGAAGTGAGTCGCAGCACCTTCTCAGCCTACCGAGCCCCGCACATCCACCCTCAGCGAAGGGTCATCCCCGCATCGACCGTCATGGTAAGGCCCGTAATCGCCACCGCCTGATCGGACAGCAGGAACAGCACGGCACTCGACACATCGTCGGCCGAGACGGTGGCCATGGGGAGTGCATTCATGAAGAGTGGCCCGACCTCGGGCTGTTTCGCGATGAGCCCTCCCAGCGCACCGAGACCACGGGTCATCTCGGTATCGACACCCGTCGGATGCACGGTGTTCACCCTGATCAAGGCGCCGGCGAGCTCGAGGCCGAGTGACTGCATGAGGCCCACGACGCCGTGCTTGGCAGCGGAGTACGCACCGAAGTAGGGCATGCCCTTGAGCCCAGCCGCCGAACTGACGAGGACCATCGAACCACCACCGGCCTCGCGCAGGTGAGCAATGGCCGCCGTGCAGGTATTCCAGACGCCAATGAGGTTGACGGCGATCACCGCCTCGAACAGCGCAGGGGAGAACTCCTCGGCTCGCCCAACAGCGCAGATCCCGGCATTGGCCACGACACCGTCGAGTCGTCCAAGCGCAGCCACCCCAGCGGCAACCTCTCGAGCCATCCCCGGAGCGTCGCGGACGTCGACGGCGTGGATCGAGCATCGACCCCCCGCTTCCCGGACCAGCCGAGCAGTCTCTTCCAGATCCTCCGTTGAGGCCATCGGGTAGCCGACCTCGGGTACCGGCGCACAAAGGTCGATGGCGACCACCGAGGCACCCGCTTCAGCGAGACGAACGCAGTGATTTCGCCCTTGTCCCCGGCCAGCTCCGGTGACGAGGATCACCTTGGCCTCGAGCCCCTCGATCAGTCGTCCCATCTCACCTCCGTCGTGGCCCATCTGGGCAGCATTCCTCCAACCGCCCCCATCGTGTCAGAGCGTCGCCATTGAAGGGAACTCGCCGGGGATGCCCCGGGTACCCTTGTCCATGTGGCACAGGCCAAACGCACCAAGGCGAAGCGAGACGCCAAGAAGGACGCGGGCGGAGATCGTCGCGTCGCCACGAACCGCAAGGCGCGCCACGACTACGACATCCTTGAGACCCTCGAATGTGGTGTGGTCCTCCAGGGCTCCGAGGTCAAGAGCCTGCGCGAGGGTAAGGCCCAGATCACTGATGCCTATGCCCGGGTCGACGGCCATGAGCTGTGGCTGTTCGGCCTCAACATCCCCCCATGGCGGTTTGGCACCGGTTTCGGGGGCCACGACCCTGATCGCAAGCGCAAGTTGCTCGTCCATCGTCATGAGATCGCTGACCTCGCCGAGCAGACCCAATCCGGCCAGCCCCTCACCCTGATCCCCCTCAGCATCTACTTCCGCGACGGCAAGGCCAAGATCGAGATCGGCGTGGCGCGAGGGCGCAAGCTCCATGACAAGCGCCAGGCGATCAAGGAACGCGACGCCAAACGCGAGGTTGCTCGGGCCGTCCGGGACCAGAGTCGCTGGGGCTGATCGACTACTCCGTCGCCGACGACACGAGCGTGAGCCCCACCGCTGCAGCGACAGTGGTGACGAAGGCCACGACGGCGATTACCCCCATCCCCGGCTTCGCGTGATCACCGAGCGCCACCATTCCGACGATCGCCGGAGCGATGGTCTCTGCCGTGAAGAGCCATGCGGTGGTGACTGTGACCGAACCTCGCTGGAGTGCGGTGGCGAACAGCACCATGCCCACCACTCCGAACAGCACCATGGCCCATGCTGCCGGATCTGCCACCAGATGCATCCCGATCCCCGAAGAGAGCGAGCGGGCACAGAGGGCGGTGCCGCCGAAGCACAACCCGGCGATCGCACCAAGCACCGAAGCTGCTGCACCACCCGAGGCTCGCTTGGCGACGACGAAGCCAACCACCGTCACGACGATCAGGGCGGCCCACATCGAGGGTCCAAACCAATCTGGTGCCGACCTGGCGGACTCTGGAGCTCCGGAGGCGGCGAGACCGATCAGCCCTGCGGCGAGGACCATAAGGAAAACCACCTGCCGACGAGTCGGAAGCACCTTCTCAAAGATTCCGGAGAACAACACCACGAAGCCCACCGAGGCCGCAACCACGGCTTGGACGACGAACAATGGGAGTTTGAAGAGGGCCACGAGACTGAACAGCCAGCCGAGACCGTCAAGGATCACTCCTGCGAGATACGGGATCTGCTTGGCAATCTGGCCAAGGTCCCTGGCGGAGATACCCCCTTCGCCCTCCTTCACCCGCTTGGCGGCAATGCTCTGCAGCACCGACCCGAGGCCGTAACAGACTGCAGAGACGAGCGCCGCGAGGTAGGCGATGAGCACGGACCCACCATAGGGACGCCACGATGGGGCGAACGGCATGGTGCGACACCTTGCAGGTACGATGAACATATCGGCTTGAGATTCGAGCCGGTAATGCACCACGGGGGTGATCGGTTTCGACGTTGGACGTCTAGGTGGGAGAAGCGAGCCGTGGTCTCCGGAACCACGTTAAAGAGCCGGAAACAAAAACAAACGCCGAGCCCAAGCTCAGCCTCGCTGCCTAGGTAGCGACGTCCGACCGGTCCCAGTCCTGCGGATCGGAAATCGGGCGACATCTTGCAGGACTTACCCCATGAGCGCGTCAGCCGCGAACGGGGGACACCTCAGTTGACTACGGGAAGGGACGGTCGCCGATCGACCCCCAACCTCGACAATTTTCGATCGGCTGCGCTCGGAGAAGTCCCATTGCGGCTCTGGCGGACGCGGGTTCGATTCCCGCCACCTCCACGAAGGGGTCCTAGCAAAATAAGCAGGGTTCCGTTACGAATTATGACGGCCGACCGACCGAAGTGATGATCCGTGGGCCGAGCGCAGCGGTCTTCACCTCAAAGGCCTCACTCGTGGGCCTCTCTCTGACGACTTCTCCGCCAACTCCGGCACCCTTCGCCGGCGGTATCGGACCTGCCGTAGGCCAGGCGAGACGGTGCAAACAGGCGCAGATTCGGCGCCGCGTCGTGTTACGGGCGAGAGCGATGGGGGCCAGGGTGACCCTTGCGGCGGATGCAGGGCACCTGGGATCGTGGCAATAAGACGTCGCATCGGTCCCGGTTGCGGCCGGAGAGAACCCTCGTGGCGTCGACGACATCGACCCCAGATCGAGATCGACGCAGCGCTGCGGCGAGTGCGGCTGCGGGATCTGGGCCATCGGCTGCCCAGCCACCCTCCATGGCGGCTTCGAGCTCATCAAGTGACAGGGCGCTCGCAATCTCCGCGCTGAGGAGGCCAGCAGCGACCGCCGCCTTCACCATTCCCGGAGGCGCTTGCGGGGGGCGAAAGTCCCAACCATCGAGGCCGACGTGTTCGGCCACGACGTCGAGCAGCGCGAGGACTTGCCAGATCTCTGTGACCTCCTCATCACTCAGGCGGCCGGTGGCGATCAACAGGTTGGCCATGTCATAGACAGCATCGGCGCGGCGCGGCCCGCCACAGAGCACTTCAACCACCCCAACCCCGTCTTCGATGCGGGTCCCGAAGATGACCCGGTGCTCGCGCTGGAGCACATCGATCGTGTTCCAGCCAGCAAGCTGGTCCTTGTTGTTCCGGTTAGAGAGTGGGTGACTCCCGACCGGGTTGGCACACAGCGAGATGACGTCAACCAGCACCTGCTCACGCTGTGGTGGGGTCAAAGTCTCGAGATACTCCAAGAAGACATCATTGAAGACGATCTGCGCCTGATCGTCAGGGAAGCGCTCGCCCGATCTCACGCCCCAGCTGATGCCTGCGCGTGGAATCGAGCCACGACGACAGCGGCATCGACGCCAGCACGAGCGCACAACTCCTCAAAGCTCATGGTCTCCCCTCGCTCCGACACCCGCGACGCTGCCCAGTCGAGCACTGCGGACGTAGCCTCACGAACCTGGCGGACTGTCTCATCGATGCGCTCGGCCGAGTCCACGACTGCGACTGGGCGGCCGTGATTGGTCAAGATGACTCTCTCGGACTCGGCGGCAGCTGCAAGGGCGGAGACTCCCTTGTTGGAGGCAGTGGTGATCGGCATACGGGTAACACTCATGTTCAGCACCGTACTAGATCTATGTAGAAATGCAAGGAGTATGCCTTGATGCTCCTCGTTGGCACTGTGCGGTCCAGGTAACCGGCAAGGGCGCTCAGGTGTGTGCAAACTCGGTCGAATCGGTGTGAACGTGATGCGGTGGGGTCACTCAAACCTCTGCAGCGCCAGGGGTTCACCCATTTTTGCCAAGACCCCACGAAGAAGTGCGCCCTACTTGCCGCTCCAGGGTCGACAGGGCGACCCTGGTAACCGACCAACTGGTCGGTTATGTTGACGAGATGCCGCTTGCATCCTCGAGCCAGATTGTCACGCGCCTCGGCACGTTCGCCATCAAGGTGAGAGGCACTGGACCCACGGTCGTGCTTCTGCATGCCAACCCTGGATCCTCTTGTGACTACGACGGCGTCGTGGAACAGCTCGCCGCAGGGCGCCGCGTCGTGGCCGTCGACTGGCCTGGCTATGGGTCGAGTCCTATGCCGGAACTCGAGACTTTCAGAGGCGCGATGTCCTATCGCGATGGTCTTGTCGGGCTGCTCGACGTGCTGGCCTACGAGCACGGCTGGGGGCCATTCGTGCTCGTAGGGAACAGCGTTGGAGGTTTCGCAGCCCTCGGCGCCGCCAAGGAGCGTCCAGACCTCGTTACCGGCCTTGTCCTCGTCGCCCCAGGGGGCTTCACCGCCCAGAACCCCCTGACGAGATGGGTGTGCCGGAGTCTCGGACGGCCAGCGGTGGCGAAGCGAATGGCCAAGCCGCTGGCACGCATCTACCTGCGCCGACGCAACGAGACCACCTGCCGTGCCCTTGCGACTGCAGGGACGATTGCCAAGCAGCCAGCTCGCAGAGACATCTTCGCTGCAGTCTGGCGCTCCTTCGCCGAGCCCGAGCACGACCTGCGCCATCAGCCGCCGCCGAAGGTTCCCACCCTGCTCACCTGGGGACGCTTCGATCCGGTGCTCCCAGTCTTCATCGACGGGCGCGCTGCAGCCAAGTCGCTGGGCGTCACGCTGCACCGCTACCCGACTGGCCATGAGCCCTATGGTGAGCTCCCCTCCCGGTGGCTCAGCGACGTCGAGCAGTTCCTGACAGGCATCCCCGCGACCAAGGAGCGGTGGGTGATTCCAGGAACCGACGAGGCGTCCTGATGGCCAGGCCAGCTGAACCAGGTCGGACCGCCCTCCTCGACGCGGGCACGCGAGTGCTCGCCGCAGCGGAGTCTCCTGGTTGGTCCGGGCTCTCAGCCAACGCCGTGGTCGCGGAGGCCGCAATGAGCAAGGGGGCCTTCTTCCACCACTTCCCAACCCGGAGGGACTTCGTCGTGGAGCTCCACATTCGCTTCCACGAAAAGGCCTCGACGGCCATTGACGCAGCCATTGGCGCAATGGCGCCTGGTGCCGATCGCATCGCTGCCGGTATCGCTGCGTACCTCGACTTCTGCTTGTCCCGAGCAGATGCGAAGGCCTTCCTCTTCGAGGCAAGGGCTGACGGCGACCTCAGGGATCGTGTCGTAACGATGAACGGACACTTCGCATCCCTGATGGTGCCCGATCTCAGGGCAGCAGGTTGGGCAAGCCCAAAGGAGACGGCTCGCCTTGCAGTGGCCGCAGTCGCAGAGGTGGCGCTCATCGAGAAGGACCTGAAGCGAGCATCGCGGCGCCATCGGCACGCCCTCTGGGCTCTGCTCATCCTTTCCTGAGCCCACCTCTGACTATCGGGGCGGCCCGCGACCGACAATGGTCGTGGCGGGATCCCTATGCGCAGAATAAAGGCGTAGAGCAGCAGATCTGCAGGCATTTCCCCATGTCAGGCGACATGGTGGTCTTCCCACCACCTCCACGAAGGATGAACCTCCCCCCTAGGAATGAGGGGTTCCATACCTGAATAGACAGGGAGCACTAACACGGGGGTGCTGCAAGAGGCTTCGTGCTGAAGGGTCAGAACGATCGATTCTGGCTTTGGATTACCAGACGCCGCTTCGCTCGCTCCTCTACTTCGCAGTCGCCGAGACCTCGACCGAGGCGGGACTCGATCCCGCCACGTTCACGGCCTTGATAACGAAGTAGTACTTCTTCCCCGTCTTGAGTGAGGTCACGCGGTATTTGAGGGAAGTGACCAGACCATTGGTCACCGGAATTGCCGCCTCATGCCTGGCGCTCGTGCCCTGGTAGATCTGATAGCCGGTGATGGCGCTACCGCCGTCCGATTGCGGCACGCTCCATTTGAGGGTCACCTTCTTGGTGCCTGCCCTGGCCTTCGGACTCCTCGGTTTGGTGGGAACGGTCCGAGGCGTCAGACTCACTGGGTTCGACGAAGATCCCGCCCCAAGGCTGCTCACGGCGGTCACGCTGGCCGAGTAGGTGGTGCCGTTGGTCAGGCCACCCAGGGTGGCTGAGTTCGTGGAGGCGTCATAGAGCGTGGTCACAGATGTCGAGCCGTTGGTGGTGACGACCTCGTAATTCGAAATGGGAGCATCACCAGCGGCTGGTGTGATCCAGGTCAGCTGCGCTGAGCCATTGCCGACCGAAGACGAGCTGATGGTCGGGATTCCCGGCAGCACTGCACTCGGCGTCAGGCTGAGTGGGCTCGACGGAGATCCGGTTCCGAAACTACTCACAGCAGTCACGCTGACCGAGTAGGTGGTGCTGTTGGTCAGGCCCTTCAGGGTGGCGCTGAGCCGGTAGCCGGGAACACAGACAACCTCGGCCGAGCCAGATGTGGGAGCGGCGCTCACGCAGTAGTAGCTGATCGACCCTCCGAGGCTCGGCGGGCTCCAGGACAGATGCAGCCTGCCGTTGGAGGCCAAGGATGAGTTGACTCTTGGGGCAGAGGGAAGGATCCGGCCGTCGATCACCGACACCGAGTTGCCGCCAGCGTTGGCGGCATAGATGGTGTTGGTGCTCGTGTTGACGGCCGCAGCCTCGGGCCTACTCCCCACCGAGACCGTGGAGGAGACGGTATTGGTCGAGCCATCGATTACCGACACCGAGTTGCCGGAGGAGTTGGCGACGTAGACGGTGTTGGTTGAGAGGTTGACGGCCACAGCCTCGGGCCTACTCCCCACCGAGACCGTGGAGGAGACGGCGTTGGTCGAGCCATCGATCACTGACACCGAGTTGGCGGAGGAGTTGGCGACGTAGACGGTGTTGGTCAAGGGGTTTACGTCCACTGCGAAGGGGCTGGTCCCCACCGAGACCGAGGACTTCAGGGTGTTGTTCGAGCCATCGATTACTGACACCGAGTTGGCGCCAAGGTTGGCGGTATAGATGGTGTTGGTCGAGGGGTTGACAGCCACTCCGCGAGGGGATGTCCCCACCGAGACTGTGGAGGTCACGGTGTTGGTCGAGCCATCGATAACTGACACCGAGTTGGCGTAAAAGTTGGCGACGTAGACGGTGTTGGTCGAGGGGTTGACGGCAATTGCGACGGGGCAGACCCCCACCGAGATCGTGGAGGTGACGGTGTTGGTCGAGCCATCGATCACCGACACCGAGTTGGCGGAGGAGTTGGCGACGTAGACGGTATTAGACCACGGGTTGACGGCAACTCCGGCAGGGTTTTTCCCCACCGGGACCGTGGAGGTGACGGTGTTGGTCCAGCCATCGATCACCGACATGGAGTTGCCGAAATAGTTGGTGACGTAGAGGGTGTTGGTCGAGGGATTGGCGGACACGCCCCGGGGCTGGCCCCCCACCGAGACCGTGGAGGTGACGGTGTTGGTCGAGCCGTTGATCACCGACACCGAGTTGCCGTCAATGTTGGCGACGTAGAGGGTGTTGGTCGAGGGATTGGCGGACACGCCCCGGGGGTTGCTCCCCACCGAGACCGTGGAGGTAACGGTGTTGGTCCAGCCATCGATCACCGACATGGAGTTGCCGGAAGAGTTGGCGACATAGACGGTGTTGGTCGAGGGATTGGCGGCCACTGCGAAGGGGTTGCTCCCTACTGAGAGCGTGGAAGTCACGGTGTTGGCCGAGCCATCGATCACCGACACCGAGTTGTCGGAATAGTTGGCGACGTAGACAGTGTTGGTCGAGGGGTTCACGTCCACTGCGAAGGGGCTGGTCCCCACCGAGACCGTGGAGGTGACGGTGTTGGTCGAGCCGTTGATCACCGACACCGAGTTGCCGCCAGCGTTGGCGGCATAGATGGTGTTGGTCAACGGATTGACAGCAACAGCCCAGGGGGTGTTCCCCACTGAGACCGTGGAGGTGACGGTATTGGTCGAGCCATCGATCACCGACACCGAGTTGCCGTAAAAGTTGGCGACGTAGACGGTGTTGGTCCAAGGGTTGACGGCCACTCCTCGGGGGCCGCTCCCCACTTGGATCGTGGTGGTCACAGCGTTGGTCGAGGTGTCTATCACCGACACCGAGTTGTCACCACCATTGGCGACGTAAACGGTGTTGGTCGAGGGATTGGCGGCCACTCCGGAGGGGCCGTTGCCCACCGAGACCGTGGAGGTCACGGTGTTGGTCGAGCCGTCGATTACCGACACCGAATTGCTGCCGAAGTTGGCTACGTAGACGGTGTTAGTCGAGGGGTTGACAGCAACTCCGTAGGGGTAGCTCCCCACCGAGACCGTGGGGCTCGCTGCAGAGGCAGCGGAAGACAAAGGAAGGGCGAGGAGGGCACCAATGGTTGCGGTTGCCGTGGCCAGTCGGAGGGTTCGCGCGGATCTGGTGCGGGGGGACATGGAGACTCCCTATCTCGACGGCAAGGCAGAACGACGTTGGGACCGTAGCGCACGAGTGGGCCGTTTGCTTGATGTGGGCCAGGTGGCGGGAGAATTTGTTGGCTGTGGCAGCGCCGGGTTGGTCAGGGATTAAAGGGTGGCAGCGGGACGGCTGGCACCTTCGAGAGTTCGGTGACGAGATGTCCGAGTGTGCTGCCAACTGATCTTTGGCCAACTACTCGAGGATGCCCGAAGTGAGCTGAGAGAGACTTATCAGCGGCGACAGGCATCCACAGGCCGCTTACGCGGCGAAGGCCAGGTGTGATGACGAACCAGCGAGGGTCAGGAGATGATGACCGAAAGCACTTGTGATGTCGCCCGAGTAATGACGGTCTTGACCTTGCCCACCACCTTCGTCACCGTCTCGGTGGCAGTGAGGTAGATCGAATAGGTCCCAAGTAGTTGCACCTTCGGAGTTCCGGAGAGCACTCCCTTTGAGGAGAGCTTCAAGCCTGCAGGCAGGTCTGAAGCGAACCACTTGACCGATGTCACCTTTGGTGCGGTGCTTGGGTCGACAGATTCGCTCTCAAGTTGCGTAGGTGCGGCGGCTTGGCCGGCTTGAACACCCGGAACCGACTGGTCAGGGATTCTGAAGCCAGCGTTTATCGCGACGATGTGGGTGTTGGTCAATTCCGCCACGAACAGATGATGTGAGGCATCGATCGCCATACCCACGGGATTATTAAACCCTGAGCCAATGGTGGTCTGGTTTGAGCCATCGGCGTTCATCGAGACGATTCGGCTGTTGCCGTTGTCCACCACGAAGACTTGGCCCGAGGTGTCGACGGCCACGCCACTGGGGTTGCTGAACCCTGATCCGATGGTGGTCTGGTTCGAGCCATCGGCGTCCATCGAGACGATTCGGTTATTGAGGTAGTCCGCCACGAAGACATGGCCCGAGGTGTCGACGGCCACGCCCATGGGATAGCTGAACCCTGAGCCGATGGTGGTCTGGTTCGAGCCATCGGCGTTCATCGAGACGATTCGGTTGCCGAAATCTGTCACGAAGACATGGCCCAAGGTGTCGACGGCCACGCCCACGGGTTGCAACTCTGAGCCGATGGCGGTCTGGTTCGAGCCATCGGCGTTCATCGAGACGATTTGGCTGTTGCCGGAATCCGCCACGAAGATATGGCCCGAGGTGTCGACGGCCACGCCCTCGGGGTCGCTGAGCCCTGATCCGATAGCGGTCTGGTTCGAGCCATCGGCGTTCATCGAGACGATTCGGCTGTTGCCGGAATCCGCCACGAAGATATGGCCCGAGGTGTCGACGGCCACGCCAGAGGGATTACTGAACCCTGAGCCGATGGTGGTCTGGTTCGAGCTAAATACCGAAGCTCCTGAGATCGAGATCTTGGTAGCGAGGTCAGTGGTGACACAATTCACGCTCTTCAGGCCACGAGATCCGCTTGTCACCCTCTCAGAAGCAATGATCCGCAGGTCATAAAGGCCACCTGGAATCGATGCGCTGAGGGTGCCTGAGAGAACACCGGCTGGAGAAAGGGAGAGACCGCTGGGCAACTGGCCCGCTGTCCACTTGATCGATGTCGCCACCGGTCCAGTGCTGGCGTCAACGTTCGACGCGATGAACTCAACTGGGGTGATCGCCTGACCGCTCGTGCCGGACAGGCTCCCGGGATCGTTGATCGAGAACGACGAGACATAGGCGGCACCCACAGCAGTTTCGCTCGCCACCTGGACCCCGACCGAGGCGACCATCCCAGCCATGCCGAGCAGCACTGCCGATATGGTTCGGATAGCCAGCCGCCCACGACAATCCCGCGTTCGCTGTGCAAATCCTGTGGCGCCGCGTGATGCCGTCATTGGCTCGATCTTGATGAATCCCCAGTTGATGAGTGACCCAGTTCGATGATGTTGACCCGTGCTGGCTGCTGGTGCTGCTGACATATCCCCTCCTTGGGGCGTCTTGGATTGTCACCAGTCTTTCGGTTGGCCGTTCCGGTGAGTAGGGCCAAAGGTCACCAAGTCCGGGTCGTTGACGTCCCCTGAAGTGGTGTCACTTGGAGGGTCCGCGAAGTAGTCGGGCCATCGGAGCATTCTCAGCGTGTCCCTAGAGAAGACACGAAAGCGAGAAGCTCCGATGACCCACCAAGAGTTTGACCTGTCCGCGCTCACCGATCGACTTCACGAGCATCCCGATGTCGATCTCGTGGCCGAGATGGTGACCTTCCTCTACCAAGCCCTGATCGATGCCGAGGCCACCGAGCACATCGGCGCTGCGTTTCACGAGCGGAGCCTGACGGGGACGACACGGCGCAACGGATCTCGGCCTCGTCGGGTGTCGTCGAAAGCCGGGGATCTCTCCCTCAAGATCCCGAAGATCAGGAAGGGCAGCTTCTTCCCCTCGATCTTGGAGCGTCGTCGTCGCATCGACGAAGCCCTCTACGCCGTCGTCATCGAGGCTTGAAGTCCACGGGGTTTCGACCAGGAAGGTCGATGACCTTGTCCAGGCGCTCGGCGTCGACGCCGGGATCTCCAAGTCCGAGGTGTCGAGGATTTGCGCTGCGATGGACGAAGAGCTCGAAGCCTTTCGCACGAGGTCGCTCGGCGACACCTCCTATCCCTATGTCTTCTTGGACGCCACGTATATCAAGGGCCGCGTCGGCGGCCGAGTGGTCTCCCGGGCCGTCGTCCTCGCCATGGGGGTGACCAAGGAGGGCGCCAGGGAGATCCTCGGCCTCTCCATCGGCGACTTAAGAGGACAAGGTCTTCTGGACCGAGTTCCTCCAGAGCCTCCGGGCTCGGGGGCTCACCGGCGTCGAGTTCGTCATTTCTGACGCGCACCTGGGGCTCAAGGCGGAAATCTGCGAGGTCCTGGTTGGATCGGCCTGGCAGCGCTGCCGGGTCCACTTCATGTGCAACGTGCTCGTCAGGGTCCCCAAGGCCCATGGCCAGATGGTCTCGGCCTTGATCAGGACGATCTTCGCCCAGCCTGATCGAGCGTCGGTTGAAGCGCAGCTCGACCAGGTCGCCGGTCAGCTCGAGAGTCGCTTCGACGTCGTCGCTGACATGCTCAAAGACGCCAAGGAGGACCTCTGCGCCTTCGCCTCGTTCCCTCAGAGCCACTGGACGAAGATCTGGTCCAACAACCCGCTTGAGCGGGTCAACGCTGAGACCCACGCGCCGCACCCGAGTCGTCGGGATCTTCCCGAACGACGCCGCCGCCCTTCGTCTCATCACGGCAGTCTGCGTCGAGCAGCACGACGAATGGATCTGCTCAGTGCGCCGCTATCTCTCCGAGCAGTCCATGGCGCAGATCGCCAGCACAACCTCCGAGATCGGCCCAGAGGCAGGGCCACCGACCCTGATGGCATGATCGTCATTGCGTTGAGGATGCTGCGGTCTAAGTGACACCACTCCACGGGACGTGATCGCGGCTGACTCGAGAGGGACCGTACGCGGGAGGTGTAACCAAGGAGAGCGAAACTCTGTCAAATCGATAGTACGAATCAAAATCTTGCGGAACCCAAAAGCCTTGATTTATAGGCTTTTTGGCCTGTCGGTTCGATTCCCGCCACCTCCACGACTGCTCGATCTGCGTTCATGCAGTTCAAGTTCCCCATCCAAGGATGCAGAGGCGTTTGATCACCTTGGGATGCCACACATCTGACCCTCCACAATGGCAGGTGGCGGGCGCAGGCGAGCGACGAAGGATCCATGCTTGCTCGTGATGCAGCCTGAATCATGATGCGCAACTCCCGGTAGGGAGTAACGGTCACGTTCGTGGATGTTGCGGCCAGCACAGATTCACTGACGAGCACCTCTCTCCCTCGACCGGTGCTCCGGTGGTCGGAGAAACGAGCAGCTCCGAGCAGGACCTCCACGAGGAAGGCAAGCTCGTTGGCGAGATGAGCACGACGCGGGTCCTCACCCAACTCGACAAGGATCTGAAGTGGGCGTCAAAGGATCGAGTCCCCGGAAGCGACACGTCGAGACCGCTGAACCAATGGCAGGTCACATTGAACTTCTACTTCGACGACAAGGGCTCCATCACTGCTCAGGGTGAGCGCCTGATCCCGGCAGCGGTTTCCACGGCCGCCTACACCGCCCCAGCCGCCAACACCACGCAGTATCTGGCGGTCATCGGCGGGACCGGCAAGTTCCGCTTCGTGAGGGGAGAGCTTGCGACAGCTCCGAAGTCCAACGACACCTTCTCCCAGACCTTCACCCTCAAGGAGGGATGAGCGCTCGTCGGTCATTGCGTCACGCGATCCAACCGGCGATCATCGACGTGACCGCCGAGCCATCCCGATCGACCAGCTTGGTGCCGACACACCCCTGAGCCCACGGTGAGGTTTGGTAGCGAAGGCAAGGTGCGGGGGTCACCACGATCTCGGCGAGGAGCGCAACGACCTCCTCGACGCTCTGCGCGTCGCCGAATTGGTGACCCTCATGTGAGACATAGCCGGTCTTCGCTCTGGCATAGGGCATCGCCGGATCACCCTCCGCCAGGCCTTGGATGCCATGTGCATTTGCTTTGAACTTGGTGGCTCCGGGTCCGGGTTCGAGCACTGACACAAAGATGCCCTGCGTGGCGGCTGTCGGGGCAAGACTCTCCATCAGGCCTTCCACAGCGAACTTGGCCGCGCAATACGCTTCGTAGAAGGGCTGACCGACCACACCACCCACGCTGGTAACCGTGATGATCCGCCCTGCGCCGGCGGTTCGCATGCCGGAAAGGACGAGCTTGGTGGCATGAGCGACAGCAAAGAAGTTGACTTCGAGGGAAGAGCGGAGATCGTCCATCGAAAGCTCCTCGAGTGTGCCGACGACACCGAAACCGGCATTGTTGATCAGCACGTCGAGTGGTCCTGCCGCCTCGAGGTCGGCGATCGTCGCCGCAAGGGTCTCTCCATCAGTCACATCGAGGGCGCAGATCGAGAGGCTGGTGCCAGCCATCGACGCGAGCTCCTCGAGGTGGTCGGCCTGCGCTGACGTCCGAATTGTGGCTACGACAGGGTGCCCGGCCTGCGCAAGCGCCAAGGCCGCTGCTTCGCCGATTCCACTCGAAGTGCCAGTGATGAGTACTCGAGCCATTCGATGACCTCCGTGCCAGCCTGCAGTGAGACCCTCCTGACCAGCGACAAGGAGCGGACTGAGCGCTGCCCAGCCAGTCAATGGCCATCGCCTGCAGCCTCGAGCGTTTGGAGAGCGCGAGAGGTGAGGCCGAGATCTGCCAGGGAGACAGGTCTTCCGACAGAGCGAGGAGAAGCCAGGCTGCAAGCCGCAGGGTGATCCCGCTTCGAACCACCGAAATCTGTTTCGGCTGCCACTGTGACGTCCTCGACGTCCAGAAGATCTACAAATCATCTACACTGAACACATGACTCCAGCTGACACCACGACCGTTCGCCTCCGTCGACCCGACTCTGATCGCCTGAGCGCGCTCGCCAAATCGAAGCAGACGACGATTGTTGAAGTTCTCCACGATGCGATCAATGCCTTGGAGCGCCAGGAGTTCCTTCGTGGACTGAACGACGACCACCAAGGCCTCAGCCCAGCTCAACGTGAAGCACTTCTCGAAGAACGTCTTGCCTGGGACCAGATGGCATGATCCTGCGAGGTGAGATCTACTCCGTAGATCTCGGAAGCCCCGTTGGTCATGAACCCTCGTCGTCGAGACCCGGGTTGGTGGTTTCCGCAGATCTGATCAGCAATGGGCCAGGAGGGCTCGTGGCCATTGTGCCAATCACCTCGACCAACTTCGGGCTGAGGAGCCACATCGAGTTAGAAACGGGTGTCACCGGCCTCGACCACTCCTCCTTTGCTCGTTGTGATCAACTCCGCATGATCTCGGTGATCCGGATCACTCGGCGCCTCGGCTTTGCCCCCCTGGAGCAGATGTCAGCGATCGATCAGGCACTGCGATTCGTTCTCGACCTCTAGGGGTTCTCGAAGGTTCGATCGCGGTCCCAGCACTTCTCTTGGCATCAGAGTTGGACTTGCGGAAAAGCGCGCCTTCTGGGACCCCGCAGCCAAGAGCTCCCAGGACAACGACGGGGAAAGCTCGAACATCGTCCCATCACCTCCACCGAACGTTGTCACAACTGCAACAGATCCCCTAGGGCTCGATTCTCTCGACCGTGGGTCTTCGACTGTCGACGCCGCTCGAAAACTGAACGGATTCGCCGCCGAAAGCTGAACACCCGAACATTGAAGGGTGATCACAGTGGAAGACCGGGCATACATCAGACGGCTGGCTGCGGAGGGGGTCCCGAAGACCGCCATCGCTGAGGAGCTCGGCATCTCGCGCACGACCGTCATCAAGCTGGCGGCCATGACGGAGCCTCCCCGCTACGAGCCGCCACGACATCCGCACTGACCTCGGACCAGCCTCGACCCCGGCCCCCAGCGATCAGACCGACGACGAGCAGAACCACGACCGTTCAAGGGCGGCCCTCGGACGGTGGTGCCGTCCAGATCCTCGTGCGATTCGAGCGTGGGGAGCTCGCTCTTGGATCCGAAGCCCTTCCCGATCTCGGCCAGGTTCCTCACGGATCGCCCCGGATTCCTCGCCCCCACCGGGGGCGAGGAATCCGTCCGTCCAGCACCGACAACGCCGGCACCAGGTGTGGCGACCCGCTACGCCACCGGAGAGGGCTACCCCTCCGAGAGGCAGGTGGCGCCGTCCATGTTCGGCGCGGCACCGAGGTGGCCGACCTGCGAGAAGGTCACCTGACCACCGAGCCCGGTGGCCCGGTAGACGTTCCCGGTGGCGTTGGATTCGAAGTAGACCGACTGTCCATCGGTGCTCGACCACATGGCGCCGTAGCCTGAGTGGGCATATCCGCCGGGAAGAGCGGTGGTCACCACCGCATGGGTCACCATGTTGATCCCCTCGAGAACGGTCGGGGTCACAGTCCAGATCCAGTCGCCCTGGGCCACGAGGTCCCAGCCGACCGGTTGGGCGCCACTGGGGAACACGACCTGCGTCGCTTGGAGGGTGGTGACGTCGATCGAGTAGATGAGCGTCCCCTTCGCCACGATCAACCGATCCGTCGCCGGATCGAAGTCTCCCGCCGGGAACTTGAGGCCGGCGTCACGACGCGGGAGGCCGTGGACGCGTCCCAAGTCCTTGAGTGCCCCGTTCCCTGCGATCCGGAAGAGGTGGTTCTCCGGTCCAGTGAGCGCAGCACCCGGAGCCCCGACGCCGTAGACGAACCCGTCGGCGGGTCGGTAGCCGATGGCGTTGACGAAGCCGTCCTCTGCCCCCACCGTCGTCCAGCTCGTGAAGTCAGCGGTTGACTGGATGTTGCCAAGTCGAGACTCGAGGAACGTCCCGGACGTGCAGGCGAAGATTCCCACCACCGCCGTCGCAGAGGCCTGCGGCGAGGCCCCCACCGCGTTGTTCGCCACGATGGTGAAGGTGTAGCTCTCGTCCGCCGTGAGGCCCGTCACCGTGCACGTGTTCTCCGGCGAGCCGGAGCCCACCACAAAGGTGCACGACTGGCTGGTGCCCGAAGCGAACACGGTGTAGCCGGTGATCGGGCTTCCCCCGTCTGTGGCCGGGGTCGACCAGCTGACGGTCGCCGACGTGGTCTGCGGGGCCACCGTCGGGCTCAGCGGCACCGACGGGACATCAGCCGGGGTGGCCGATGGCGTTGTGTCAGCCGCCAGGCCCGTGCCCACCTCGTTGGTGGCAGTGAACGAGAAGGTGTAGGTCGTGCCGTTGACAAGGCCGTCGATGGTGCAGCTGTAGGCGCCCGTGGTCGTGCAGGTCGCACCACCTGGTGTCGCCGTCACCGTGTAGCCCGTGATGGGACTTCCTCCATCGGATCCGGGTGCTTGCCATGCGACGAGCACGTGCCCGCTGCTCGGGATGGCCTCGACCTCGAGCGGCGCCGTGGGCACCGTCGCCGGGGTCACCGGGTTGGAGTGCCCAGCAGGACCGGTACCGACGGTGGTCGTCGCCGTGACGGCGAAGGAGTACTCGGTCCCGTTGGTCAGGCCGTTCACCGTGCAGGTGAGATCGCCTGTCGTGGTGCAGGTGAAGGAGCCCGGCGACGAGGTGACGGTGTAGCCCGTGATGGGACTGCCACCGGTCGAGGCCGGGGCGGCCCACTTGACCGTCGCTTGGGCATTTCCGGCGGTGGCGAGC
>Ga0114958_10000702_pt1 | contig 28278 bp, 21 predicted proteins | sample C_130208_EF_Meta_FD_89577 | JGI IMG/M metagenome (GOLD analysis project Ga0114958, IMG submission 89577) | Freshwater microbial communities from Lake Croche, Canada to study carbon cycling - C_130208_EF_MetaG | ecosystem: Environmental > Aquatic > Freshwater > Lake | place: Lake Croche, Canada... | reverse complement strand
TATTATTTTAGAATTCCAAATATAAGACTATTATCTCCACTTTATCAATAGGAAATGCCTTAATTTTTGTTAAATCCTCAATATTCCTAATTCTGCCATTCATGCTCCTATAAGTGACAATTGATTTTGCTAAAGTATATTTAAAATAAGGAAATTGCATCAATTCTTTAAGGGTTGAATTGTTTATATTAATTTTCTTAACAGTTGGAATTCGGGATATTTTAAATTGTTCTCCTAGCTTTTCAAGGACCTCTGGTGACAAGCCCCAGATATCGTTGAGCTGACACATATTGACAAAACCTCCCAGTTTTTCTTTTTCTTTTAAGATTCGATCTGACAACCCTTCCCCTATTCCATACACTCGAATGAAATCTTCTTTTGAAGCTTCATTAAGTTCCAACATTATTTTCTTTTCTTTTGGGGGAAAATTAAATTTCGAGTACGCTTTACGCTTTTTTTTGTTTAACACCCAATCCGGGAATTTAAAGCGGGGCGACATAACCGCCATTAAAGAATCTGAAACCAAAGTAACATCTTGAAACTCTCTTGGAGAATTTACATATTTATTTGATTTTCTAAAAACAAAAAGACGATCAAGCTCCGCTACCGACATTCCTAATTTATAACCCTTATAATCCGTTATAAAGTTAGGATTATAGTGATAGACTTTAGGTATATAATGCTGTTTTTCCTTCTTAAGAGAATCAATTTGAGTTTGAAGCGAAAGCCACTTCTGCTCTTCCTTATTAGTAGATAGTATGGAATCCATATCAACAAAAAAATAAAGGAGCTGAAAAAAAACAATGACAAACAATAATAGACCTATTCCGCTTCTTTGTGCCGATGTAAATTGAAAATACGATTTAAATTGGGAAGCTGTCATAAGTAAAAAAATTACAAATCAAATACAGAACTTCGTTTTGCCCGAATTAAATCTTTCAATCGCATCCAAAAGGCCAAAGTCAAATAAACACCAAACCAAAGTCCAGCCGTAACAAAAGATATATAAATAAAAAATAAACGCACACTATTGGCGCGCATTCCTAATCTATCTGCCAAACGGGAAGAAACATGAAAACCATATTTTTCGAAAAAAAATTTAAGCCGAATAACAAATGTCATAATTGAAATTAAAATTGAGTTTAAAGATACAATTTTATTAAAAACTACTCAATTTTTTAGCAAGCTAATTCCTATCGCACATTCTAAACATTTACTTTTAGAACAATATTCGTTTTTCAACTGCAGCAAAGACTGACTTTCAAATGCATTCCTAGCCTTTATACCAAAAGAATAAAACTTCTGAATAATACTATTGCTTTCAGGGGCAATCGGATTCAAAAGCGCAATTAAATTTTCAGAAATAGCTTTACCTTGGCTACGAGCGTAGGTAAATTGAATTGGTATGATAGTATTGATGATAATCAAATCGATAAACGATTTTGAAAGCATTTTCTTTTTCTTTGGACTTACCTTATCAAATTGATAATGGGTTTGCCAGTATTCCGATACTGATATCTTGAATAGATCATAAATTTGATCAGCCGAATTAAACGCGATGACTTTTGAAAATAATTGCTGCTGGATATGATATAAATTAGCCAACTGCGACAAACGTAGTGTTGGAAAATTATCGGGCCGATGTTTGAAAAATTGGACGGGCTCAAAAAAACTAGGCTCCAATTGGTATTTATTTATCAAATAATTGGATTTGTTAACTAAATTATGATAGTACCAATCTTCTTTTTCGCTCATTAACAAACCAGCTTTAGCAAATAAAAGCGCTTCTAGATTTTCAAGTTCAAAACTTTCTTTTCTAATGATGGAAAACGGAACACTTTCAGCAACTTTCGAAAATAAGATTCCATTAGTGTTTAATCCAAAATTTTTGGCCAACATAACAAACAAAACGGCTTCCCAGTCCTGATTCGTTTTTACCAAAACCATTTCTATTTCATTTTCTTTTCTTTCTAATCGCTCAAAAAATAAGCGTTCTAACCAATTATTCAAAGTGAAATCATCAACTGAATCCAATTGTTTTTCACAATATATCCAAGATTTCGGCGATATTAAAGAGTGATAATGATCTAAAGTACTTTTCGAAACGTATCCTTTTAATTCTAAAACCGGAATTTCTGTATTGTTATTTCTAAATATCTCCGTATCATGTTCCCAAACTACGTGTAGAATTACACTTTCATAAGCTGAATCTTGTTCGTGATGATGAACATACCAATCCGAAGACTTAATATGAATTTCTACATTCCCAGCCCATTTTTGATTGTCAATACTAATTTGTGCATTAAAAAAATCAGGACCAGCCAATTGAAGATATTGACCCTCATTAATGATTCGTAGAATTTCTCCATTCTTTGTTCTCAAATCACTGCTGTCAAACTTTTTGAATTTCCAGAGATAATGGAGAAAATCTTCTTTCATCTTTCCAATTTTAGTTTACTTAGACAAGCCGACCCTAATGTACAACTAAAAACGATTTTACGATTTTAATTCGTTAAAAATCAACGATTAAACTTACTTTAATAAATATAATTTCGCACAGGCTCTAGCATCAGACAAGGCTTCATGATGGTTCAAAACAATATTGTTTCGGTCGCTGCAATACTTTAAATTAGCGGGTTTATAGCCTTTTGCACGGTATATTTTACAAGTACATTCCCAGCGATTGGCTAGCTCTAGATCTTCGTAATATAACCCATATAGCTTCATGGTTTTTGCTAAGACATTTCTGTCAAATTGTTCGTTATGCGCTACAATTGTCCGCCCTTGTAACCGCTTTTGAATTTCAGGAAATACAACGTCAAAGGTTTTTTTATTTAGGGTGTCTGCAGGTTTTATTCCGTGAACCATTATATTCTGATACCAATATTCATTCTCCGGTGGCTTTATTAAACTATAATATTCTTCCGTAATAATGGAATTAGTAACCGTGACAATTCCAACAGCACAAGCACTGTGGTGATATCCGGTAGCTGTTTCAAAATCTATTGCAGTAAATGTCATTTGAGTATTGTCTTAAATTTAGCTGTTTTATTTCAATTATTTTATAGATCCTATAATGTCATATTTAGTAATAATATGATGTTTGCCATTTCCTAAATCAACTAATACAGCAGCATTTTCTCTACTAAATAATTTAGACACTTCTTCGATTGACGTTCCTAATTTTACTATTGGATAGGGTCTACCCATAACATCTTTAATCGGCTTATCGGCAACATTTTTATCCGTAACAAAGGCTTGAAACAAATCCGATTCATCAACAGAGCCTACAAATCCTGTAATATCAATCACCGGAATTTGTGAGATTTTATACTTTCTCATGCGTTCAATAGCATGTGATACTAATTCCTCGGTACGAACAATCACTAATGATTTGTCAATATGATCTTTGATTACATCTTCTGCTTTAGTGATATCTTCTTCAAGAAAGCCTCTTTCTCTCATCCAGTCGTCATTAAACATTTTACCAACATACCTACTTCCAGAATCATGAAATAAAACCACTACAACATCTTCTGCCTTAAAATGTTCCTTAAGTTGCAAAAGTCCCTTTACTGCTGCTCCAGCGGAATTCCCAACAAAGATCCCCTCTTCTAAGGCAATTTTACGGGTGTAAACAGCAGCATCCTTATCTGTAACTTTGGTAAACCCGTCAATCAAAGAAAAGTCGACATTCTTAGGAAGAATATCTTCCCCTATTCCTTCTGTAATATAAGAATAGATTTCGTTTTCATCAAAAATACCCGTTTCATGATATTTCTTAAAAACAGATCCGTAGGTATCAATTCCCCAAATTTTAATCTTAGGGTTTTGTTCTTTTAAATATTTTGCAACTCCCGAAATCGTCCCTCCAGTTCCTACTCCAACAATAAAATGTGTGATTTTACCATCGGTTTGCTCCCAAATTTCAGGACCCGTTTGCTCATAATGCGCAATAGCATTTGAAGGATTATCATATTGATTGACATACCAGGAATTAGGCGTTTCTTCAGCCAATCGCTTTGAAACCGAATAATAGGAACGGGAATCCTTAGGCTCCACATCAGTTGGACAAACAATAACTCTTGCACCTACAGCACGAAGAATATCCATTTTTTCTTTGGATTGTTTGTCAGTGATGACACAAATAAGTTTGTAGCCTCTTATAATAGCGACCAATGCCAATCCCATTCCGGTATTCCCTGAAGTTCCTTCAATAATAGTTCCTCCTGGTTTAAGTCGACCATCTGCTTCAGCATCATCGACCATTTTAACCGCCATTCTGTCTTTTGCGGAATTTCCGGGATTGAAGGTTTCTACTTTTGCCAAAACCAAAGCTTTTACCTCTGCAGTAACCTTATTTAATTTGACTAATGGCGTGTTACCAATAGTTTCCAATATGTTTTTTGAATATTTCATTTCGAATTTTCGATTAACCAACTGCTGAATACCTTTTTTCAGCTAGGCAAATATAGGTATTAGTTAAAGAAGCATTTTCCTAATTGTGATTTGATTTCACACCAAAATAACTATTGAAAGAAATTCCAAACCAATCCGAAACGAACAATAAAATCACGATACGGATAATTAGGCGTCGAATAAAAAGTATTGGTGTTGGACAATCCCGAATTAAAATGTTCGGCTTTGAAGTAAATTCGAGTTTGCTTAATTCTGGCATTAATGAAAAAATCAAAATTGGCAAAATCACCGATTTGTTTCCTATCTTGAACAAAAAACTCGGCAACTATAGGATTATAATCATTAGCATAATATTTTGTAAAATAATTAAAACTTACACCGGTTTGAAGATATAAAGACTTATCAAATAAATTATCAGCAAAATATAAAGTATTTCTAGTCACCAATTGAGGAACATTTAAAATATGATCCGGCTGATCTACCTTTTGATATAAAACAGTATTGTCTATTCCAAATTTCCAAAACTTAATTTCCCTACTCAGTTTTACTGATAAATAATTGATGGTTTTTGAATATTGCTTGGGCGAAATTAACTGAACTCCAGCATTGGTGCTATCATCACTAAAATAGAGAAAATCATTTAGATTTGTTACTTGCACAGAAGCATCTAGCCAAGAGGTTTTGCCGCTAATCATTATATTATTAATTTTTTCGTTTCTGAAATTATTAAACCAATTATAAGCTACATAACTACTTTGATGCAAACTATAAATATTATCAGGTAATTTATTGATTTTTTGATATTGGAAAGTGAACTGGTTTTCAGCATCGATTTTATAGTTCAAATTGGCATCTATATTGGATAAAGATTGGTTTGTTATCGAATTGGAAAATAAAAATTTACCGTGCCAATTGTTTTTCTGATATTCATATTGCCCGCCAAAAGAAGTAATCTCTTCCTTTAAAAAGCTTGGAATTGTATTATTAGAAAGCACTAATATTTTGTTGTACAAATAATTGTATCTAAAATCTTCTAAGTAAAATTGAAATTTCCCTAAAGTAGAATTTTCATAGGTAGCCCATATTTTGTTATAAGTCCTATTGTATTTGGTTTGATCATTAATAGAACTTGTCACATAGGAATCCCCATATCGGTTATAAGAACTTGTCCCCACAGTTGAAGGAACGGTAACTTGATTGTATTCGAAATATTTAGTTTCATAATTCAATTGATGACCAAAATAGAGATTATTAGCCCCTTCTTTAGTATTGATTCTGTAGACATGATCTATGAAAATTCTTTTTCCTTTAAGAAAAGATTTGGCATCTCTAAAATAAACTTCCAATCGCTGCCTCTCTAGATAATCTGGATTTTTACTTTCAAAATCATCAGTCGTAGTGATTCCTCCATTTTCACCATTCAAAAAATCCTGACTGGTAAAATGGGAATTCAAAATATACTGTTTAGTTTTTGTATGATAACTTGAAGCAAACCTGAAATTTCCTGAGCTTGACAATTGATTGATGTATTTTCCCAACGATCGCAAACCCCTATATGCAAGTGAAAAATTGAACTGCTTGGAGGTATTTAAAGTTATAAAAGCATCCGTGTTTTGACCCTGCTGCAGCACCGTTTTAAAGTAAAGCTCCGTTAAAGGTGTTGCTACTGAATAATACTTAATCTGATTGGCTTCAATATAATCGAAATGCTTGGCTTTATATCCAAATTCAGGATAAGGCGAAAATTTATTTAGTCCAAAATCTAAGGTATTATAGGTTTGTCCTTCATTTGAAAAAGGCAATAAACCAAAATTGTCTTTCCTTAAATAATTGTGCTTATACTCGCTTTGTATAGTCAGCGAAGTATCAATATAAGTGGTATCCCGATCAATAGTTATTATTTGGTATTGCTCATACTTCGCCTTAACCGGTTTGGCACTTTTGGTATCTTGCTTTAAAGAATGATCTGTTTGAGAATTCATAATATAGGAAAACAAAAAGAAAACAATAAAAAAACAATTTTTCATACCTTAAAATTAAAAACACAAAGGTAGATAGATTTCTTAAAAATCAGATTAAAATAAAAGAGGCATTAAAATAAGTTTATAATTTGAAATATTTATTTTTACTAAAATTAAAAACATGTTAGAAGCTTACTTTTTTACAAAATATTTAGAAGCCGGAACCGATGAGGCAGGTCGCGGATGCTTAGCAGGTCCGGTTACCGCAGCAGCAGTACTTTTACCCGAAGGATTTGAAAACAAGCTTCTGAATGATTCTAAATTAGTAACCGAAAAAAATCGGGATTTGTTGCGCCCAATTATTCAGGAACAGTCAATTAGTTTTGCAATTAGTCATCTACAGGCTCCAATAATTGATGAAATTAACATACTAAACGCATCAATATTAGCCATGCAAAAATCAATACTGAAATTAAATCCGCTTCCACAACACATTATAGTAGATGGAAACCGGTTTAAACCAATGAAAAATATCAGCCACAGCTGTATTGTTAAAGGGGATAGTAAATTCATGAGCATTGCAGCCGCTTCTATTCTAGCAAAAACCTATCGGGATGATTATATGAATTTAATTCATGAAGAATTCCCAATGTACAATTGGAAACAAAATAAAGGCTACCCAACCAAAGAACATCGGGAAGCAATTCGAAAATATGGACCAACTAAATACCACCGCATGACTTTCCGTTTGCTGCCCGAACAGGATAACCTGGAAATTTAAATGCTTAGGCGTGTTTTGTTTTGATCAAAAAAAGTTTTATCCCTAACTTATAAGTAAATTAAATTAAATGCTCCTTTATAACTAATATTTGTCGCAACCGACAACCAGTACTTTTCTACTAGAAATTGTGTTTCTATTCTCAAACGTATTCCTTTAATAGCGATTAAATCTTCAATTACTTCAAATTCACAAAATTCAAGAAAAGAGCCATAACCCAAGGTTTTGCTAACCGCCTCTTTTCGAGTCCAATATTTTAAAAAAAGGGAAGCTGCAAACGGGCTATTCGATATTAAATTCCATTCCTTTGGAGTAAAAAAACTTTCGTAAATTTCATATTCTATTTTTTCTACTTTTTCAACATCAATTCCAATTAATCCTTTTCTTACAAACCCAAAAAACACGAATTTATCCGAATAGGAAATGCTGAAATTTATTTGATTATCAAAATAAGGTTTTCCAAATCTATTATATTTTAAATTCGCTAAACTATATTTATTAGAATCTAATTTGTTGTTTTCTAAAACTTTAACCATAAGAGATAATCCTTCAATACGGCATTGTTGCTTTATTATCGAACGATAACTTCTTATTTTAGTTTGAAGAGGTATTGGCAAGGAATTTATCCTCAAAACAATTTCAGCTGCAGGCATGATATTGTGTTTGGTCTTTATATACATTTGCATAGAAAACTGTTTTTAAGAACAAATATATTGTTTTTTCTTAATCCTTTTTGGTATTGGAAATCTAATTAAAAAACAGAGTTAATGGAAAATTTAAGTTTAATTATTGGAGAGGAAAATCAAAAATATTGTATAGAAGAAAGTTTAGTAACTATATTTAAAACTACAGCTAATAATTTACCAAACAAAGTGGCTCTTTATTATAAAAATCAATCCATCAACTACAAAGAATTAGAGGATTGGTCCAATGCAATTGCTTATCAATTAAAATCAAATGGATTAAAAAGTGGTGATGCCTGTTTAATTTGGTGGGATCGCGGATTTGAATTGCATGTTGCTATTTTGGCAATATTAAAATGCGGTGCTACATACGTACCACTAGATTTCGAAATGCCCGAAGAACGTGTTTTATCGGTCATGGAGGATATTAAATCAAATTTTATAATTACTTCGCACTCCTTCAATTATCCCTGCACAATAATAAATAACTTAAATTTTATCTCGGAAGATAAAAATAAATTTGTTGCTACCAACTTAAATTCTGATACTAATGCCTATGTTTTATTTACCTCAGGAACCACTGGAAAACCAAAAGGAATACCAATTACCAATAGAAACATATGCCATTTTATTCGATCTGAAAATTCCGTTTTAAAGATACGCTTCTCTGATAAAGTATATCAGGGATTCTCCGTTTCCTTCGATATGTGGTGCGAGGAAACTTGGATATCTTATCTCGTTGGGGCTTCATTGTGGATTGCCGATAGTCTAGTCTCAAAATCAATTGATGAAATAAGCAATATTTTATTTGAAAATGAAATTACTATTTTACATGCAGTACCAAGTCTATTAGCAATAATGGAACAGATCGATTTACCAAAATTAAGATTAATTAATGCGGGCGGTGAAGCATGTACTACACAAGTTTTAAATAAATGGTCAACAGATTATCGAGAGTTTTTTAATTCGTACGGACCAACCGAAACTACCGTAACGGCATCGATTGCAAAATTAAAAAAAGGAGACCCTATTACTATTGGCAAACCACTTCCTAATTATGGCTTAGCAATTGTAGATGAGGATGGGAATCCTATTCCTATCGGAAATCACGGAGAATTAGTGATCTCAGGAATTGGAGTCAGTAAAGGATATTTAAATTTAGAAAAGCTAACAAAAGAAAAATTTGTAAAAAAAAAGGAATCCTTAGATGCCTTACCCGGTAATATTCTTTACAGAACTGGCGATGCAGCATATATGGACAAACAAAAAAACATTCACTTTATAGGACGAATTGACAGCCAAGTTAAACTAAGAGGGTTCCGGATGGAATTAGAAGAAATAGAAAGTATATTAAATGATCAGGATAACATTCTTCAAGCCGCTCTAGCTTTAAAAAAAGATTCCAATGATCAAGAGCAATTAACAGCTTATGTCGTCCTAAAAAAAGAGGCCATTTTAAATGAATCCGCTTTAAAAGAAAGCCTACTACTCAAATTGCCCTCTTACATGATTCCCCTGCACATTATGGAATTAGAGGAATTACCTCGATTAGCAAGTGGGAAAATAAACAGGAAACTATTACCTATTCCCAATAGTTATTTAGTACAAAATACCGAACCACTAAATATTCTTGAAACAGATGATACAGGCACTAAAACCATAAAAATCTTAAAAAAAATATTTAATAAAGAGGATATAAATTTAGAAAATGATTTCTTTACAGATCTAAGCGGACATTCGTTATTAGCCGGTGCATTTGTGAGCCGGATGCGATCCGAAGGAAAAGTGGGTCATGCTTCATTAAAAGATATTTACCAGCACAGACCTTTATCTGCATTGGTAAATAAATGGGAATCAAACACTAATAGCAATCCCAAAGAGCCTAGAGTTTTTAATACAATTTTAAAAAAACACTATTATTGGTGTTGGTTCGCACAAACGGTGTCCTTAGTGTTGATTTTTGGTCTTTTAGCAACTGAAATTTTCATTCCTTATTTAGCCTATTATTTTACACTATTAGATACCGAAAATCACTTAGAATCTGCTTGGAGTGCCCTTATTATGTTTTGCATAATTCCTCCTGTTTTTATTGGATTAGGAATTGCTGTAAAATGGATCGTCATAGGTAAATACAAAGAAGGAAAATATCCGCTTTGGGGAAACTACTATTTTAGGTGCTGGTTCGTTAATACTTTTAATAAAATTGTTCCAACTCAATTTTTAAATGGTACTCCATTATACCCCGTTTATTTAAAAATGCTCGGAGTATCTATAAAACCAGATGCTCAATTAAGTTCTTTTACTATTGGTGCCGAAGATTTAATTACAATAAAAGAGGATGTGAGTATCAGCTCTAATGTCATTTTAGACAATGCTACAATCGAAGACGGTTTTCTTATTTTATCGCGAATTACTATAGGAAATCATGCTTATGTGGGCAGCAGTTCTATTTTAGAAGGAAATACTACTATCGAAGACTGGGGAGAATTACAAGATTTAAGTCTTTTGCAAAAAGATAAAACTATTGGATATGCCGAAATATGGCAAGGAAGTCCTTCTCAATTAATAAAAACCAGAAAGAAAGAAGATTTTTTGTTTCCTTTGAAAGTTACTGGTAAAAAAAGACTTTTATATAAAATAATCTATTCGCTACTTTTGCTCTTATTTCCACTCTTTATTTTAGTGCCTTTAGTTCCTACAATATTTGCCATAACCGAACTGGATAACGCAGCTGGCTATTTTGAATTTTATTATTTATGGATTACCCCTTTTTTAAGTATAATATATCTTTTTTTGTTTGCCTTCTTTAATATTATTCTGAGTAGACTACTTCAAAAAAACATTAAACCAGGAGAATATCCAGTTTACAGTAAATTTTATCTAAAAAAATGGATGATAGAGCAACTAAATTCTCTTTCCTTAATTGTACTTCACCCTATGTACGCCACAGTTTTTATCTCTAACTATTTCAGGGCTTTGGGAGCAAAAATAGGAAAGAACACTGAAATTTCAACAGCTAGCAATGTAACCCATCCCTTATTAGAAATAGGCAACAGATCCTTTATTGCCGATGCGGTGACTTTAGGCGAATCAGATGTAAGAGGACAAAGACTATTTTTAGATAAAACTACCATAGAGAATAATAGTTTTGTGGGCAATAGTGCATTGATTCCTCAGGGTTATAAGCTATCAAGCAATATGCTCATAGGTGTCTTAAGTGTGCCACCATCTCAGGAACAATATACTAATGAATCCTTCAATAATTGGTTTGGTTCCCCAGCAATTGGAATTCCTAGACGTCAGGAAAGTGAATTGTTTAATGAAACTCAAACTTTTTCTCCAACTAAAAAAATATTCTTTGCAAGAGCTACAATAGAGTTTATAAGAATTATTCTCCCACAAACAATAATATTAATTTGTAGCATCTACTTTATAGCTTACGCTAGCGAATTAAGGTATAATAAATCCTTGGGGGTGATTATTTTCGAACTTCCCTTTTATTATTTGTTCTTCATTGGAATTCCAGTTTTAATAATACCGATTTTAATGAAATGGATTATAATTGGAAAATACAAAGAAGAAAATAATCCCATGTGGAGTCTAAAAGTATGGAAAACCGAAATGATTACGGCTACCTACGAAGCCTTGAGCATCCCTTTCCTCTTAGAATATTTAAAAGGAACACCTTGGCTACCTATTTTCTTAAGATGGTTTGGTGTTAAAATCGGAAAAAAAGTAATGCTTAATACCGCAGATTTTACTGAATTCGACATGGTGACCATTGGTGACGATTGTGCTTTAAACGAAGATTGTGGTGCTCAAACGCATTTATTTGAAGATCGAGTAATGAAAATTGGAAAAGTAGAAATTGGTAATAGAGTAACTATTGGAAGCCGAACAATCATTTTATACAATACCAAAATAAATGACGACGTTTATATTGGTGATTTATCCCTAGTTATGAAAGGGGAAATAATTCAAAAAGAAACAGCATGGGTAGGAAGCCCCATAAGCGAAAAATAGAAGAATTAAATTATTCTAATTAACTAAAAAATTAAACGAACTAATGAACAAAAATTTTAAAATTACAAAGGGGTTTTATATAGTTTTATTCATTTTACAAATTAATTGGATTAATGCACAAACCACCAAAGAGCTTTTAACATCAGATAAAGACGGCGAAATTGAAAAGTCTTATTTTAAATTCTCCAATAGCTTTCTAACAAATGATGTATATAATGGTCGACAAGATTCAATAGTAAAGCCCTATTTGAAACCATCGATAACCTACTACAACAAATCTGGGATCTCAACCTCTTTCACAGGATACTATTTAACTTTAGCCAATCAAAAAAGATTCGATTATTTTTCATTTGACCTGGAATACAATTACAATCCAATTACTAACTTAGAAATCGGATTTTCAGCAAATAAAACATTTTATAACAAATCAAGCACCGCTATAAATAGCAGTATACCAGGGAGTCTAGGAGTAAACTTAAGTTATGATTTTGGATTTATTGAAATTATGACAGACGGAAATTTACTGTTTTCTCAGAAAAAAGATTTTGGTTTAGACATAGAGCTTCTCCATGAGTTTAACATTGGAGAAGAAGATCCGAAATTTCATATTGCACCAACTTTTGATATTGAGTTTAATACTCTCAACTATTATGAAGGATATAGAAATAGAAAAATCAACAAGAAAAAAGGAAAAAACAATTCTAATATAGCTTCAATAACGTCTCAAGTTTTCGTAAACAACAATCACTTTTCCTTATTGGCTTATGAAGCTTCAATTCCGCTAACATATGAAATTAACCATTTTGTCTTATTTGCTATACCAACACTTGCTATACCACTTACTCCAATTTATACAACCACTCTAACGACATCTAAATCTCAAAACGGAGTTTTAACCACAAAATCCAAAGATTCAACTCCCATTTCTGAGTACAATTTAAAAAATAAATTTTATGCCGAAATTGGATTGTATTATAAATTATAATAAAAAATAATTCTTAAAAATTTTGCTTCTGCAATTTAGTTACACCAATTTCACAGTATAAGAGATTTAATATTTTACGAGCCTTTCGATAGCTGCCCAAATAACACTATTACATAAAAAAGACCGCTTTTCAGCGGTCTTTAAAAATAAGAATACTAACTATGGATTATTAATACCCTTTATTCTGAGTGTAATTTTTATTAGCACTAACTTCTACTAATGGAATAGGAAAAGCATATCTGAAACTTCCATAAACAATTGGTCCTTTATCATCATAAGTCTGTTTAAGTGCATCTACAACAGGCATATCACTGTGGGTTCTGGCAAGATCATCAAATCTAAACCCTTCAAAAGCCAATTCTTTTTGACGCTCAGTTAATATGTTCTCTCTGCTTGCAACAAGATAAGGATCAGCTCCTCTATTACTGGTTATTGAATTTAATGAAGTCAATACAGTTGGATCTGCGTTATCAATCATAAAGGAGGCTTCTGCATTAATTAAAACCATTTCCTCATAACGAATGATAGTTACATTACTTGCCATAGCTACATATTTTCCGAAATTTCTTAATCTCCCTTTTGAATCATTAGCAATCATATTTGAACCACCACGAACATCTGTAGGAGAAAATTTATCTTTTAAGTTTTGCAAAACTGCAATGTCTCCATAAACCGTTTCGGCATAAATAAAGTAAAGACTATTATTCCCTTGATTATCATCTGATCGGGAGGCCAATTCAAAAATAGAATTCACCGGAAGGGTTGTTCTGTAGGTACCTGCAAACTCAGCTTGGGTTGCGATACGAGATCCTGATGCCATAGCTAAACTAGAGGAGCTTTTAGCAGTTGCCCAATCTCCAAAATACAGAGCAACTCTGGCTTTTATGGCACTTACAGCCGGCGTTCTTAGCGTTTCTTTTGAACCGTCCAATGAAGGCATCATCAAACCTAAAGCTTGGTCTAAATCAGCATATATTAAGTCCTTTACTTCACCAACTGTTTTTCTTGGTGGACTTAAATTAGAGGTTCCTCCAAATTCTTTTATGTATGCAATTCCCATAGCACTCATACCTGCTCCATCTACATGTTGTTGACCAAATAGTCTTAGTAAATCATAATGAGCTAAGGCACGTAACGCCAATGCTTCCCCTTTATAATATTTAATTAAATTCTGATCCGAAGTAGACACTCCCACAAGTGGGGAATTAATAACAATATTACAATTTGCAATTACAGAATAAATCTGAGTGAAAGTATCCCTCGCATATCCATCACTATCAATCATATCCATAGCACCTGGTGTTACAAATCGTCCAGACAATCCACTAGAATAAGCATTATCTGAACGAACATCTCCATAAACAATGATGTCTCTACCATAATAAAAAACACTTGTCATTCGATCATATGCTCCCGAAACTATTAAACCTAAATCAGCTGCAGAACTTATTGTTGACAAATCTTTATTAACAGTAAGCTTGGGTTCTAAACTACTATCAGTACAAGATATCATAGTGCTCAAAAGACAAAACACCATAAAGTTGTATATATATTTTTTCATTTTTTTAAAATTTTAAATTAACTGCAAAACTTATCGCTTTAACAGGAGGTGTTGTTAATCGAGTAAAACCATCTGCTCTTACTTCGGGATCATATTTTAAACCACTGTCTTTTACGAATGTAAATAAGTTGGATCCGCGAACGGAAATACTTAGACCATCCAAAAGAAGCTTACTAATTAATTCTTTTTTGAACTCATAACCCAATACAATATCTTTAATTCTCATATAATCACCATCATATAAAAATCGTGTTGACGTTGCAGCACCATTACTAGCTGTTCCACTCAACTCAATTTTAGGAATATTGGTGATGTCTCCAGGATTTTGCCATCTGTCCATCAAAGCGTCTACACCATTATAATAAGCAATTGTTCTTAAACCGGATTGTTGTGTATATTGAGCCCAATCTTCAAAAATTTTGTTTCCTCCTGAAAAGTAAACAGCTACATCCAAGAAAAGCCCCTTATAATTCAAATGAGTACTCACTCCACCCGAATAAGTAGGTAATGATTTCCCCTGAAGTGCGACCTGAGCTAAACTATAATTAGTAGTTAATGCCCCGTCTACTCCGTTAACAAACCATTGTGGTTTCCCGGTGGCAGGATCTACACCTGCCCATTTTTTCATATTCCAGGTTCCTACAGCTTCGCCAACTTTTGTGATTTTAGTACCCGTAGATATGTTGATATCGTTTCCTAATTCATCTTTAGCCAATTTTGTAACTTCATTTTTATTTAAAGCATAATTACTGGAAACAGACCAATTAAAATCGCGAGATCTAACAATATCAAAATTCAATTCCAACTCAATTCCCTTATTCTTAATTTCTCCAATATTAGCAGTTCTTGTTAAAAAACCAGAAGTTCTGGATAAAGGTACATCTTGCAATAAATCAAAAGTAGTTTTACTGTAAACCCCCGCAGTTCCTGAAATTCGGTTGTTAAAAATTCCAAAATCAAGACCAATATCTATAGTTCTGTTTTTCTCCCATTGAAGTAGGCTATTGCCATAAGTAGCAGGGTATATTGCAGGTCCACCAGCATAATTTGCATCATATCCCGCTAAGGTTTGATACAAATTTAAACCAATCGCATTATTACCAGAGGTTCCGGCAGAAGCTCTCAATTTCAAATCATTAAAAATGGTGTTCTCAAGAAAATCTTCTTTGTGAATATTCCAAGCAGCACCTGCTGAATAGAAATTTCCAAACCGGTTACCAGGTGCAAATCGAGAGGAACCTTCTTTTCGAAACGTAAAATCAGCAACATACTTCCCTTTATAATTATAGTTTAACAAACCCAGATAAGAAACATTATACCAATCTGTAAAACTACCCGCTATAGATTTATTTGAAGATACATTTTGAACATAAGTCAAACCATCAGCCGCAATGTTTTCACCATAAGCTTGTAAAAAATTATAACCGTTTTTTTGATACTCAAATAATGCTGTTGCATCTATATTATGTCCCTTGTAGCTGTAATTATAATTTAAGGAATTTTGATCCACTAGAGTCAAGTCTCGGGCAACACTTTGCTGTGAACTTCCTTTTACACTTGCTCCGTCACCCACAGTTCTATTATTATATTGTTGATAAGTAGCTAAATTATAATCAATTCCCAATACTGATTTATACTTAAATCGATCCGAAAATTTCCAATCTAAGTTGTTATTGGATATAATTCTGGTCAAATCATTCTTATATATATTATTCTGTACTGTATACAAGGTGTTAGGAAGATTGGTGACATTTTGAATATCAACAATATTTAATGTTCCATCTGCATTATAGGGGTTGGCCCATGGACTCATAAAATAACGAGATAATCTTGGGTTTGAAAAGAATGCACCACCTTCCAAAGAACCCAGTTGTTTTGAATTCGCAAAAGAATTATTAGTAGAAAATTTAACTTTATCTGTTAATTTCCGAGTCATTCCTAATTTACCTGTCAATCGAGTAAAATTTGCTCCAATTACAGTAGCCTCTGTTTTGTTGTATCCAAAAGAGGCATTAAAGGTAGATTTATCATCTCCACCGCTTGCCGAAAAATCAAAAGTTTTTAGTAAGGCATCTTTATTTTTCATTAGTTCAGCCCAATTGCCCTCTTTACCATCCCAATTTTGCAATCCTGCAAAATTATTATCAACAGCTAAACCTTCAGGCGTTCCCAACAACCATTGCTCAGCTCCCTGTCTATTAAAACCTTTACTAACTCCATAGGTATTAAATACACCGTCTAAATACAATTCTTTTCTTTGTGCTCCTGTTAATGGATTTCTACCTTTAACAGCATTATTCGTAAAGCCAACGGAAGAATTAAAATCAAAAGCAGTCTTTCCAGATTTCCCTTTTTTGGTAGTGATAATTATAACTCCATTTGATCCTCTTGCTCCGTAAGCAGATGTAGCAGAAGCATCTTTTAATACCGTCATACTCTCAATATCCTGACTGTTAATTGATGCCAATGCAGATAAAGAAGATATGTTAGTACTTCCTGAATAATCAGAATTAGAAACTGGCACACCGTCTATAACAAACAAAGGTTGATTGCTTGCTCCTAGCGAACCCACACCCCTAATCCTGATGTCCTGAACAGAACCCGGCGTCCCTGATCCTTGTGAAATAATCAATCCCGCAACTTTACCTTGCAAAGCCTGATCCACACTCACTACTGGAATTCCCGATAATTGCTTTCCCGACAATTGCTTTACACTCCCTGTGACCTCATTTTTACCACGGCTAACATAACCCAAAACAAGTACTTCTTCCAAAGCACCTCCACCCAATTGAAGTTTCATATTGAGACTGTTTGAATAACTAACTTTAGCACTAACCTCTGTCATTCCAACAAAGGTAAAGACTAAAGTTTCTCCCGTTTTGGCTGTGATGGAGTATTTACCATCAACATCCGTTTGAGTGCCTCTTGTCGTCCCTTTAACGACAACATTTGCTCCTGGTAGTGGGCCATTCCCGTCTGACACCACTCCCGTAACAGTTTTCTCCTGAGCAAACGAAAACTGCATTGATAACGCTAATAAAAGCGTAAAAATCCATTTGTACTTTGATTGCATAATGTTTGGTTTAAATTATAATTTAATCAAACTTATTATAATTTTAACAAACAAAAAAAACATTTTGAAAGATTTATTTTATATAATTATTTTTAACTTTTAAAAAATATAATTAAACAAATTTTGTTAATTTTAGATTTATTATGCATATTTAGTAATATTAAATAGTAAATTTGCTAATATTAACAAAATTATTAATATCTGCTTAAGTAAAAATAAACTATTTGTTTAAATTTACAGCCTTGTTTAATTCTTGCAAAATGTAAAAAAATAAAGTTGCCTAAAAATCAATATATTATAAAATTTTAATTAAAAAGAGGAGGTTGTTAAAATTTGAAAGAAATCTCTTTAAATTCAAATTTATAAGCCTAGCAAAAAGCAGAATTAAGAAAGGATATTATAGGTAGAAGTAAAAAAATTAATTTATAGAAGGAATTTATAACTAGTAATAGAACATACTAGTATTGAAACAACTATAAAGGAAGAGAAAAATAAAACACAAAAATGCAATTAAAAATAAAGGTAAAAATTTAAACCGTTTCGAATTCTGAACCAAAAAGAAACGAAAAATGTTTTAAAATCCGAGCCTTTACTTCTTCCTGTTTCACTTCGGCTATACCCAATTCTACGTTCAAAGAGGTCACCGATTTTCCTCTGATACCACAAGGAATAATGTTGTCAAAATAACCCAAATCGGCATTGACATTTAAAGCAAATCCATGCATCGTAACCCAACGGCTGGCACGAACACCCATAGCACAGATTTTTCTGGCAAAGGGAGTTCCAACACCAAGCCAAACTCCGGTTTCGCCAGGACTCCTTCCTGAAGCTACACCATAGTCTGCCAAAGTTAATATTATAACTTCTTCTAAAAAACGAAGGTATTTGTGAATATCAGTAAAGAAATTATCCAAGTCCAGTATGGGATACCCTACAATTTGGCCAGGCCCATGATAGGTAATATCACCTCCACGATTGATTTTATAAAAACGAGCGCCCTTACTTTCCAATTGCTGTTCTGACAAAAGTAAATTCGACAAATCACCGCTTTTACCCAATGTATACACATGAGGGTGCTCTACAAATAAAAAATAATTGGGAGTGACTATCGCTAATTCTTCTCTTCTGTTTTTGATTTTAAGGTCTACAATTTCCTTGAAAAGCAATTCTTGGTATTCCCAGCTTTCTTTATAGTCTTTTAATCCTAAATCTTCGACTTGAATCCTTTTATTCATAATGGAGAAAATGCAATTTTATGAACAGCAAAGGTACAAAGTTTTTAAGCGCAAGCCTATTTTGTAACTTTAACACATAAAGACTATCTTTGCGCTCTTAAAAACAGCATAAAATGGCCTTATCCGAACAAGAAATACTACGTAGAGAAGCACTTACCGAATTGCGCAATTTGGGAATTGATCCTTATCCAGCAGCCGAATTTATCACTAACGCCTATTCCAGCGAAATACTTTCCAACTTTGAGAAGTACGAGGGTAAAGAAGTGGTTTTAGCAGGTCGTTTGATGGGAAAGCGAATCATGGGGAAAGCTTCGTTTGCTGAATTAAAAGATGCCGAAGGACGCATTCAAATTTATGTTTCGAGAGATGATATTTCTACCGATGAGGAAAAAACAATGTACAACCTAGTCTTCAAAAAACTACTCGATATTGGTGATTTTATCGGAATTCGAGGAACGGTTTTCAAAACCCAAGTAGGTGAAATATCAGTTCATGTTTATGGATTGACCGTTTTAGCAAAAGCACTTAAGCCACTTCCTGTGGTAAAAACAGATGCTGACGGAAAAATATACGATGCTTTTTCAGATCCGGAACAAAGATACCGTCGACGTTATGTCGATTTAACCGTAAACGATCACGTAAAAGAAACCTTTATCAAAAGAACAAAATTGTTCAATGCCATGCGATCCTTCTTTAACGACAAAGGATACCTCGAAGTAGAAACTCCGGTACTACAACCTATTCCGGGTGGTGCTGCTGCAAGACCTTTTATAACCCATCACAATTCCTTAGACATGCCACTATACATGCGTATCGCCAATGAATTGTACCTAAAAAGATTGATAGTGGGTGGTTTTGACGGTGTTTATGAGTTTTCGAAAGATTTCAGAAATGAGGGAATGGATCGAACGCACAACCCCGAGTTTACCGCCATGGAAATATATGTAGCCTATAAAGACTACAATTGGATGATGAAATTCACCGAAAACTTATTAGAACATTGCGCAATAGCAGTTAACGGAACTTCAGAAGCTACTTTTGGAGAACACCAAGTCAACTTCAAAGCGCCTTATGCTAGAGTTACGATGACTGATTCCATCAAACACTTCACGGGTTTTGACATTTCCGGGAAAACAGAAAGCGAATTATTCGAAGCTGCCAAAGCTATGGGAATTGAAGTCGATGCCACTATGGGTAAAGGAAAATTGATAGATGAGATTTTTGGCGCTAAATGCGAAGGAAATTATATTCAACCCACATTCATTACCGATTATCCAAAAGAAATGTCACCTTTATGTAAAGAACACCGTGATAATCCAGAACTAACCGAGCGTTTTGAGTTAATGGTTTGCGGTAAGGAAGTAGCTAATGCTTATTCCGAATTAAACGATCCTATCGATCAAAGAAACCGTTTTGAAGACCAAATGAGATTGTCTGAAAAAGGCGATGACGAAGCGACTGGCATAATCGACGAAGATTTCCTAAGAGCTTTAGAATACGGAATGCCTCCTACCTCTGGATTGGGAATTGGAATGGACCGCTTGATGATGTATTTAACTAATAACTCCTCCATTCAGGAAGTTTTATTATTTCCACAAATGCGACCAGAAAAGAAACAAGTCCAAATTGAATTAGAAGACGAAGAGAAATTAATCCTCGATCTTTTGAAAATTAATGACAACAAAATGGATTTGGGACTTTTAAAAGTAAAAGCCGAATTAAGTGGTAAGAAATGGGATGCCGCCATGAAAGGCTTAGCGAAACACGGTCTTATAAAAGTAAGCCTAGTTGGCGATAGTAAAATGGTCGAATTGACAAACTAGAATTACTCATAATAAATATAAAAAGGGCTTTCTGAAAATTACTTTTAGATAGCCCCTTTTTTTAAGGAATATTTTTAACTATAATATGCATAGATTCCAATTGATGATCCAAAGCATATTGTGTCAGTTGTTTTCCAGCTTCAACATTTCGATCGGATGAAAGTACATTCGCCCCATTTTGAATTAACTTATAATACAATTCATCTCCATTAGCCGCAGCACTTCTGTCAATATTTCCCATCGTTCCAAGTATACAAGCTATATTTCTGGAATGCAAATACTCATATACTTCCGGCCGAGGCTCTGAAACACCTACAAAAGCAATCATTTTATCCGCTTTAACGCCCATTTGCTCCATCCGTTCCACATCTTCTTTTCCTTTTGCCGAAACCGAAATCATCAAATCAGGTGCTAATCGAGCAACTTCTGAAGCTTGATTCACATTGTAGGTAATGATAACAGAATAGGCTTCCGCTTTATTTCTTCTAACAGCGTCGACTATCTTTTGCGTTGGAACTCCTTTTTTAATATCCAAATTATAAATCACTTTGCCTTTTCCCCATCTCAAAACAGCATCCAACGTTTCAATTTTGTAAGGCGTTTGATTTCCGAAATTATCTTCTAAAAAAAATTGCTGCAATTCAGAATAAGTATAATTTTCTATTACACCAGTTCCCGTTGTAGTTCGGTCTAAAGTATTGTCGTGCATCATCACCAAAACAGAATCTTTACTAAGGGCAATATCAGTTTCTATAATGGTTGGATTAAATTGTATCGAATGGGCAAAAGTGGCGGTACTATTTTCAGGAAATCCTTTTGCAGGACCTCCTCTATGAGCACTTACTAACGGAACTGAATTTGGGGAATACATTAAAAATTGCTGCAGTTCTTTTGGATTTTGAAATTGGAGTTGGTATTCTTTAGATTGACAAAAACCAATCAAATAAACAAAGCTAAAAAAAGTAGTGAAAAAAAACTTATTGGGAACAATCATAATTTAAATATTTTAGACAAAGCTAGCGAAATCAATGAATCCTGCTATTTTTTAAAATTAAAATTATGTTAAGGATTAAACTATTCAAATGTATTTGTGTCTTAACTATAAATATTAAAATTTAAGAAAATGAAAAAATTAATTGTACTTGCAGTACTAGTTGTTGGATTAACAACTTTCGCACAAGAAAAAAAAGGATCCCCTAAAAGAGACCGAATGGAACGTTTTACTCCAGAACAACAAAATCAGCTGGAGTTAAAAAAAATGACCTTAGATCTTGATTTAAATGCTGTACAACAAAAAGCCTTGAGTGCTATAATCGCTGAAAAAAGCATCAAAAGAGAAGCCATGAAAGCAGAGCATCGGGATAAAACAAATAAACCAACTGCTGACGAACGTTTTGCCATGATGAACAAAATGCTGGACGAACAAATTGAAATGAAAGGGAAAATGAAAAAAATTCTGGATCCAGAGCAATTTAAAAAATGGGAAATGAGAAAAGAAGATAGAAAAGGAAAAATGCATCATAAAAGGATGCATATGGATAAAAAACCCGATACTAAATAATAAATAGTACTGCTTCACTAAAAAAAAACGTCCAAATGAATTTGGACGTTTTTGGTATTTATAATTAAAAAGTTTTCGAAACTTGATCTACTGCAGCGATTGTAAAATCCAAATCTTCATAGCTTAAAGCATCCGTTATAAACCAGGTTTCATAAGCCGATGGCGCAATATAAATTCCCGCCTGCAACATACCATGGAAAAACTTTTTGAAGATTTCATTATCCCCTTTAGCCGCGGTCTTAAAATCAACAACTGCTGCTGCATCAAAATGTACTGAAATCATAGAACCAACGGTGTTAATAGTAAAATCAACCCCATTAGCTCGAAGAACTTTATCTAACCCAGCCGCTAAATAGGCTGTTTTAGCAGCCAATCTTTCAAAAACAGCGGCGTCTTCGTTCAATGCTTTTAACATCGCCAAACCAGCTGCCATAGCAAGTGGATTTCCAGATAAGGTTCCGGCCTGATAAACTGGCCCAATGGGCGCTAAATAATTCATGATTTCAGCTCGTGCTGCAAATGCTCCTACAGGCAAACCACCACCAATTACTTTTCCAAAAGTTACAATGTCCGCTTTAATAGAATACAATTCCTGTACTCCACCTCGCGCCAATCGAAATCCAGTCATGACCTCATCAAAAATTAGAAGAATACCATGCTCCGTACACATTTGTCGTAAACCTTCCAAGAATCCTTTGTTCGGTGGAATACACCCCATATTACCCGCTACAGGCTCAACAATTATAGCCGCAATTTCATTTGTATTAGCAGCAATTAAATCCGCTACATTTTGCAAATCGTTATACTGCGCCAACAAAGTATCTTTTGCCGTTCCTGCAGTAACCCCGGGACTATTTGGCGACCCAAATGTAATAGCTCCACTACCCGCCTGAATTAAAAAAGAATCAGAATGACCGTGATAACAACCCGCAAACTTAATTATTTTATCCTTTTTTGTAAATCCACGTGCCAACCGAACAGCACTCATGCAAGCTTCGGTACCCGAATTTACAAAACGAATTTTGTCAATATTCGGAACCATAGAAACCGCTAAAGCAGCAATTTCAGTCTCTAAGGCAGTTGGCATTCCAAAAGAAGTACCCAATTTAGCACGGCTTATTACCGCTTCAACAACTGGCTCGTAGGCATGACCCAAAATCATTGGACCCCACGAATTAATATAATCAATGAATCGGTTTCCGTCTTCATCATATAAATAAGCCCCTTTAGCACTTTTTACGAATATAGGGGTACCTCCAACGGCTTTAAAAGCTCGTACAGGAGAATTCACTCCACCTGGAATCACTTTTTCGGCTTCAGCAAAAAGCTGACTGCTTCTTTGATATAACATAAAATTATTTGATTTTTAAATTTTGTCCAATGGATATCGCATTATCCTGAATCGCATTCTTCCTTTTCAATTCTTCTATCGAAATATTAAATCGCTTCGATATAGAATACAAAGTATCGCCTTTGCTTACATGATACAATTCAGAATCAACAGCAACATAATCATTTGTGTTCTGAGGAATATAGGTAGTTCCCAACACTTCCGAATCGTATTTATTGAGCTGATAGCGCTCTATAATGGCAATTAATTTCTCTGGATATTTTGGATCCGTAGCATAACCCGCCAATTTTAAGCCTTTCGCCCATTCCTTATAATCATCTTTTCTTAATTTAAACAAGCCCGCATACCAAGGTCTGCTCGTTAAAAAAAGTGCGTGATCCATATAGGATTCATTAGACTGATTGTATTTTCTAAAACATTCTTGAGCCGAATCATCATCATATCGTACACTAGCTCCAGTCCATTCTTCATGACATTTAATGCCAAAATGATTATTGGCAACCGAACTCAAAACACCAGTTCCGGCTCCTGATTCTAAAATCCCCTGTCCTAAAATAATACTCGCTGGTATTCCATATTGGGACATATTTGACTTCGCTACATCCTTGTATTTTGAAATATAGTCCATCACAATTGCAGTAGTAACCTTAACTTTAGAGGTAGCTTCTAGAATTTCAGTTTCAGGTTTTACCCCATTTGCTATTCTAAGGTCCGATTTTCGCTCTGCTGCCTTTGTGGTTTTGATTATGGAGCCACTAGGGGAATTGCGAAAAGATTTCGATGTACGAACAATAGATCTTCTAGTAGAACATCCAACTATTATTATTGCTAGAACTAACAGTATTATTTTTTTAATCATCGGTAATTAGTAATGGTAATTTTTTGTTTTTTAGTTTGTTATTCATTCCCTGGACCCCTTGGATTCCACCAGTGTGTATCATTAAAATTTTAGAGCCTTCACGAAAATAATTCTTTTGAATTAAATCCATAACGCCAAAAACCATTTTCCCTGTATAAATAGGATCCAATAAAATTTTCGTTTTAGAGTAAAAAGTATTCATAAAATTGATTAATACAGCATCCACTTTTCCATATCCTCCAAAATGATATTCTTCAATTAAATCCCAACGATTATTTTTTACAAAATTACGAATTTCATTTTTTAAAAAGTCGCCTTTTAAAGCTGGAAATCCCAAAACTTTTTGTTGCGCTCCTATGCTGTTTATGAGTCCTGCAATTGTTCCTCCAGTGCCAACGGAACAGCAAATATAATCAAACTGCACATCTTCCGCTTGAAGAATCTCTTCGCAGCCTCGAACAGCAAGTTCATTCGTCCCTCCTTCGGGAATCAAATAGAAATCTCCATATTTATCTCTTATTTTCTCGAGAAAAGAAAAATCGTTCTTATTCTGATAGGCTGCTCTGCTGACAAACTCAAATTTCATTCCACATTTTTCGGCAAAAGCCAAAGTTGGATTGGAGGCTATTTTATCAACTAATTCATCCCCACGGATAACACCCACAGTTGAAAATCCTCTTTCCTGACCCGCAAAAGCTACTGCTGCAATATGATTAGAAAAAGCACCCCCAAAAGTAATTATTTGGGTGTGTTGTTTCGCTCGAGCCTCAATCAAATTGTATTTCAGTTTTCGAAATTTGTTGCCCGAAACAATAGGATGAATCAAATCTTCCCGCTTAATATACACTGAAATTTGATTTTTAAATTCAAAACTTAAATTTTCATTCAATACTGAAAAATCCATTTATAAAAATTTATTTACAAATATAAACTTATCTCAACTAACAAGCTTCCGATTCTTGAGTACTAAACCTACTTTTCAATTGAATTTTAAATAATTAATTTATATTCATGTAATTTACTAACAAATTGTTTATAAATTTGATTAGAACTGATTTTTATTACAGATTACTATTTACTATTTTAAATGAAATATAAACAAATCCTAAAGAACCTTATTTCGAAACACACCTCCCCTGATTTAAAAAAAAATCTTGAATTTATAGCGTTTACAAAAGAAGTCGAATCCTCATACAGTAAATTAAACGAAAAAATCGATTTGTTAAATATCGAAAATAAACTTCTAAAAGAAACTCAAAATCAAAATCAAATCATCTTAAACAATACATTAAAATCATATATTGCCTTTGATCAGTTCGGTCTAATTACATTTTGGAATAAAAAAGCAGAACAAGTATTTGGATGGAAAAAAGAAGAGGTAATTGGAAAGCTAGTCTATGCTATTATTTTACCAGTTCAATTTATTGACAAATCGTTTGAAATAATAGAAAGTTACAAAAAAACGGCTGATGAAAAATTCATGAACCGCAAAATTGAGATTACAGCAATAAACCGAATGAAACAAGAATTTAAAGTTGAAATGTATTTAACTCCGGTAATTCAAAATGGAAATGTATTTTTTTACTCTTATTTAGAAGACATTTCAGAAAGAAAAAAAATTGAGACTAATTTGAAAGCACAAGAACAAAAATATCGAAATATAATTTCTAATATCAACATTGGACTGCTGGAGATAGATAATGATGGTTTAATACAATTCGCTAATGAAAAATTTTCAGAAATTTCTGGTTATTCCAATAAGGAACTTCTGGGAAAAAGCCCGACCAATTTATTTACTGATAGTCATGAAACAAACATAATTGAATCTAAAAAAGAAATGAGATCAATTGGAGTTTCTGATATCTACCAAATAAGGATTAAAAATAAAAATCAAGAAACAAGATGGTGGACCATAAGTGGAGCGCCAAATTATGATGACAAGGGAAATTTAATTGGATCTGTTGGCCTCCATCTGGATGTTACCGATCAAAAATTAATGGAAATTGAATTAAAAAAAGAAAAAATAAAAGCCGAAAAAAGTGCCGAAGCCAAAGAAGCGTTTTTGATAAGTATGAGTCATGAAATTAGGACACCCTTGAATGCCATAACAGGCTTTCTAAGGGAGCTTAGCCGAGAAGAATTAAATGAAAATCAAAAATTATATGTTCAAAATAGTTCAAAAGCATCAGAACATCTATTATCAATTATAAATAACGTTTTAGATCTTTCAAAAATTGAAGCAAACGAAATGGTTCTTGAAAACAATAATTTCAACTTTCAAACCAAGATAAATTCTGTGATTTCCGTTCTTCAACATCAGGCAATTGAAAAAAATATCAAACTTTCTGCTTATATAGGACCCGAAATCTATTCAAGTTTCAAAGGCGATGCGTTGCGAATAGGCCAGATTTTATTCAATATAACGGGTAACTCACTCAAGTTTACTCAGGATGGTGAGGTGCTTATCAAATGCCAAATGATCAACAACTTTTCTGATTCACAGGATATTCGAATTTCAATATCCGATACAGGAATAGGTATGAATGCCGATTTCATAGAAAATATATTTACAAAATTTTCTCAGGAAAATTATACCGTGGCCAGAAAATTTGGAGGTACTGGATTAGGAATGTCAATAACTAATGAATTGATAAAAATGATGAACGCACGAATTCTCATTCACAGTGAGAAAAATATCGGCACTACAATTCATCTCGATTTCAATTTTAAAAAAGGTAAAAAAGACATTTTAATCAATCCTGAAAAAAGTAAACTAAGCCTTGAAAATATAGCTGTCTTATTAGTCGAAGACAACAATATCAACCGCCTAATTGCAAAAAAATCACTTAATCATTACAATTGCGTGGTCACCGAAGCAAGCAATGGTTTTGAGGCCATAGAAATTTTAAAACTCGAGAAATTTGATATAATTTTAATGGATATTATTATGCCTGAAATAGACGGCATCGAAACCACTAAAATCATAAGAGAGGACTTAAAATTAGAAACAACAATTATAGCTTTTACGGCAAATGCTTTCAAATCTGAAATAGATAAATTTATCGAAATCGGTATGAATGATTATATTATAAAACCATATGACGAATCGATCTTGATAGATACAATTGCAAAACATACTATTTACAGCCGATTTAACTAAAACCTTATCCCTTAAAATCTTCCTTTATAAATTAGAACCCTTTTCTACTTACAATCACTTTAAAGTTTTAATTTTGTAACCATGCAGGATCAAAACAAAGAAGAAAAGGCAACTGAAGGACAAGATTTTTACTTTACACCTGAAGGATATAAATGTTTTACCGAAAAATACCATCTCAAACGCGGATATTGCTGTAAAAGCGGTTGCCGCCACTGTCCCTATGGTTTTGACAAAAAAACAAATACCATCCGAAAATAAGATTATGTTTTTTAATGAGCTAAAAAAATAAAAATGACTTTCAAAGAACAAATTCAAGAAGGAATTCCAACTCTTTTACCACAACTTAAAAAATTTGAAGAGCAAGTCAACCATGCCCCAAAACGAAAAGATATTCTTTCGGATGAGGATAAAAAATTAGCTCTTAAAAATGCATTACGCTATTTTATACCCCAGCACCATGCCGAATTAATAAAAGAATTTGCGGCCGAATTAGAAACCTACGGCCGAATTTATATGTACCGCTTTAGACCGGATTATGAGATGCGGGCACGTCCAATATCAGAATATCCGGGAAAAAGCGAACAAGCAAAAGCAATTATGCTCATGATTCAGAACAATCTGGATCCTGCCGTAGCCCAACATCCGCACGAACTAATAACCTATGGAGGAAATGGAGCTGTTTTTCAAAACTGGGCGCAATACCGCCTGACAATGAAATATTTAGCCGATATGACTAACGAGCAAACCCTGACCATATACTCCGGTCATCCCATGGGATTATTCCCTTCCCACAACGAAGCACCACG
>Ga0114958_10000701_pt1 | contig 28283 bp, 20 predicted proteins | sample C_130208_EF_Meta_FD_89577 | JGI IMG/M metagenome (GOLD analysis project Ga0114958, IMG submission 89577) | Freshwater microbial communities from Lake Croche, Canada to study carbon cycling - C_130208_EF_MetaG | ecosystem: Environmental > Aquatic > Freshwater > Lake | place: Lake Croche, Canada... | reverse complement strand
CGAAGGCGAGGCGTCCGCCGCGCAGGGGGGCGCCGAGGTTATTGCCGAGGAGGTCCACTTTCCGCGCGGTCCAGCCGGGGGCGAGGGCGAGCTTCGCGGTGCCGCGCTGGCCTCCGACCTCGTGAAGGCGGAGGAGCCAGCGCGTGCGGGTGTCGGGCTTCGCCCAGTGGGGAATCAGGGTTTCGCCGCCTTCGAGGCCGCGGAAGGCGGAGGAGATGGGGACGCCGCGGTAGGCGAGGGGCGGGGTGAAGAGGTTCTCGGCCTGCGCGGCGGGTTGCTCGGCGCGGGGGGCCGTGAGGTCGTAGAAACCAACGGCGAGCTCGATGGTGTGGCGGCCGAGGTCGGTGTAGATTGTCTTGGGTTTCGGCAGGCGGCTGAGCTGCTGGGGATAAGCGCGGCCGTGGTCCTCGAAGCCGACGTGGCGGGGGGTGCGCAGCAGTGTGACGGCCAGATCGCCGTCGCGGACGCTCACGCCGTATTTGTTTTCGGTCAGGGCTAACAGGCCGGAGCGTTCGCCTTCGGAGCTCACGGTGGCCCAGCGGCTCATCGGCCATTCAAACATCGCCTCGGCCTCGCGCGTGGTGGCGAGCTGCGGACGCAGCACGCTGCCAAACGGCGTGCCGCAGCGGACCTCGCGTCCGCGGTAGGCGGTCGGGAAATGCAGTTTCAGGAGCGAGTCCTCCTCCTGGTAGTCGAGCTCGACCGTGAGCCGCAGCACGCTCGCGCCAGGTTCGAGCGAATAGCGCACGGTGGCGGTGCTCTTCGCGCCGAGCTGGCGGGTGACGGAGAGGGAGTTCTTGCCGGCGGTGATTTTGACGGGGCCGTGGGCGGGCTGGCCGAGGGAAAGCGTGGAGCGGTCGATATCCCACGGGCCGAAATTGGCGGCGTGGTCGGGGTAGGCGACCAGGCGGCCGGCACCGGCGGAGAGCTCGAGGGCGCGGCCGTCCACGCTGAGCGCGGCGAGTTCGCCGTTCGCCGCGAGACGAGCAGTCACCCGACCGTTGGTCAGCGTGCGCGAGGGCACGCTGACGGAGCAGGGAGCAAGGAGCAGGGAGGAGGAAGTGCGGACGACGGCGTCGGAGAAGCGGATGCCGGAGAGCGGGGGGAGGTCGACGAGTTTGCCGGCGACGACGCAGCGGCGGGCGAGGGGGAGGGGGTTGAAGAGGTGGAGCGTGTTGCCCTCAACGCGCTGGTTCGCGGACTGGCGTTGCAACGCCTTGGGGGCAATGCGTTCCACCTGCCTGAGCGCTGCTTTGGTTTGCTCGCGCGTGAGTTGGGCCAGCTCCGGGAGGCCCTTGACGTAAACCTCGGGAATGGAGCTGCCGGGGATGAAATCGTGGAACTGGGCGAAGACCATCCGGCGCCAGGCGTGGGCGAGGTCGGCACCGGGCTTGCCGCCCGTGGCGACGAGGGCGGCCTCGTGGGCCTGCAACGCGCGCTCGAGGTCGCGGAAGTGGGACTTCACGCGGCTCTGGGTGGTGAACGTGCCGCGGTGGTATTCGAGGTAGATTTCGCCATCGAGGGCGGGGAGCTGGGCGCGTTTCAACGCGAGGCGGTCGAAGAAGGCCTCGGGCTGGTCCCATTTCAGGGCGGGAAGTCCGCGCAGCGCGTCGAGCCGGCGGGCGCGCTCGCACATTTCCTCGCTCGGGCCGCCACCGCCGTCGCCGTAGCCGTTCGGCATGAGGACCTCGTTATGAATGTCGCCCTGCTGGTTCTGGCGGGCGGAGGCATTGATCTGGTCGACGGCGAGCGTGTTGTTGAACTGCACGCCTTGCGTGACGTGGCTGACGACCGCGTGGCCGCCGGCGCCGCGCCAGATGAAACTGGAGTGCGGAAAACGGTTGGTGGTGTTCCACGTGGTCTTGGTCGTGAAAAAATAATCCACGCCGCTGAGCTTCATCAGCTGCGGCAGGCAGGCGCTGAAACCGAACAGGTCGGGCAGCCAGAGCACGCGGGAGAGTTTGCCGGTCAGTTTCTTGAACGAGTCCTGACCGATGGTGAACGCGCGGGCGAGGCCCTCGCCACAGGGGACGTGGGAGTCGGCCTCGACGTACATGCCGCCGGTGGCTTCCCACTGGCCGGAGCGAAGGCGGGCCTTCACGGCGCGGTGCAGCTCGGGCGAGCGGCGGGCGACGGCCTCGTAACTCGCGGACTGTGAGTAGGCGAAGCGGAACTCGGGGTAGAGTGCCATGAGCCGGTTGACGTTGGAGAACGTGTGCACGGCCTTGCCCTCGCCGACCTGCTCGGTCCAGAGCCAGACGAGGTCGAGGTGGGAGTGGCCGGTGAGCGCGGCGCGGGAGAAAGGCGCGGCGTCCTTCATTTCGCGGTAGACCGCAGCCAGGGCGCGGCGCAGGGCGTCCACGCCGGACGTGTCGAAGGCATCGAGCGCAAGGTCGAGTCCGCGCAGCAGGCGGCGAAACTGCGGGGAGACGTCAATCAACGGCGGCTGTTGCGCCATGGCCTGGAGTTCGCGCGGCACGCCGGGGAGCTCCCGGGCGCGGAGCTCGATCAGATAATCGTAGAGGCAGTTGAGGTCGTGGTATGCGGCCCAGGCGGCCTCGTCGCGGCGGAGGAGCGACGCGCCGCGGAAGAGGTTGCCGTTCTCGGCGAGGCCCTTCGCGTCGGGGTGCCAGACCGCGGCCTGGCAGCAGAGCGACTCGACCCAGACCTCGCGCACGCCGGCGGGAAGTTCGACGGTGCGATGGGCGACGTCGAAACCATAGAACGGCGTGCCGTTGATGAAGAGCGTGGCCTCGCCCTGTTCGTCCCAGCGCATCCAGCGCGAGGAACCGGCGTGGCCGCCTTTGCGACTGCGCTCAGGGCTGGCTTTGCCAGGGATCGTGACCTTGCACCAGCGCTGGTCGTAGAGCCGGCCCCAGGCCTCACCGGCGCGCACGAGGCGGCGCGGAGCTTTTTTGCCGACGGCCAGCGCCACGTGGTCCGGCCGGGAGGCGGTGGCTTCGACGGCGAGGGGGCGGGCGTCGGACCAGATCATTTCGGCGAGACGCAGCACGCCGCGCTGGGCCCGCAGGGGTGTCATTGAAAGCAGGGGATTGAGGGGCAGCATCAGGAGGGGAGTGTCGGGGGTGAGAGGGTGGCGCGCAATTGTTTAGCGGAGCGCGGGGTAGGGCAGGTCTTCAACCTGCCTTAGCTTGGAAGGTCGAACTAAGGCGGGTCGAAGACCCACCCTGCCCCTGAGGCATTGACCGCGCGCGGCAACTTCGTCTGCTTGGCTTGGATGTCACCCACGCTCCTCGTTCTCGCCGCGGGCATGGGCTCGCGCTACGGCGGGCTCAAGCAGATCGATCCCGTCGGGCCTTCCGGGGAAACCGTGCTCGATTATGCGGTGTTTGACGCCCTGCGCGCGGGCTTCGGCCGCGTGGTGTTCGTGATCCGGCGGGATTTCGAAGCCGTGTTTCGGGAGCAGATCGGCGCGAAGTACGCGGGCCGGATCGCGGTGGACTACGTTTTTCAGGCGTCCGATGCGCTGCCGGCGGGGTTCACGCGGCCGGCGGGCCGGGAAAAACCCTGGGGCACCGGGCATGCGGTCTGGTGCGCGCGCGAGGCGGTGCACGAGCCGTTCGCGGTGATCAATGCGGACGATTTCTACGGGGCGGACTCTTTTGCGCAGCTGGCAAAATTTCTGACCAGCGAGGCGGCGGCGCCGCGCGGCTTCGACCCGATGTCGGGCCATCGCACGCCGCGCACGATGGCGGCGCAGTTTGCGATGGTGGGGTTCACCCTGGCCAACACGCTGTCCGAGCACGGCGCGGTCGCGCGCGGGCTTTGCGCCATGGGGCCCGGCGGGTTGCTGGAGTCCATCACGGAGCAGACGGGGATCCTCGCGGCGGACGTGGGGCCCGCCTCCGCCGAGACTATGGCGGGCAAGCCGCAGAAGAAATTTTCCGGCCAGGAAACGGTCTCGATGAACTGCTGGGGCTTCACGCCGGCGCTGTTTGGGGGACTGGACCGGCAGCTGCATGAGTTTCTGGCCGCGCGCGGCACCGATCTGAAGGCGGAGTTTTACCTGCCGGCGGCGGTGTCGGAGATGATTGCGCGCCACGAGGCGGTGGTGCGCGTGCTGCCGACGGAAAGCGCGTGGTTCGGGGTGACCTACCGCGAAGACAAGCCGCGCGTCATGGCGGCGATCGCGGAACGGGTGCGGACGGGTGACTACCCGGCTCAACTATTTTGATGGCCCCGGGTCGCTGGCTCAGGAAATAAGAAGCACCGCTGTTTCACCCGCGCAAATTTTGCCGTGAAAAATTCTCCCTTCGGCTGGCCCGTCCTCAAGTCCTACCCCAACGGTAAACTGGCGCGGGTCGCGCTGCCCGTGGGTGGCATTGGCACCGGGACGGTCTCGCTCACCGGGTGGGGGGCGTGGCGTCACTGGGAAATCATGAACCGGCCGGCGAAGAACTACACGCCGTCGGGTCAGGGCGGGGCGGCGCCGTTCTTTGCGGTGCGTGCGGCGCGGCGGGGCGAAGCGCCGGTCACGCGGCTGCTCGAAGGCCCGCTGCCGGTGGGTGAGTGGGAAGGGGAGGAAGGTTCGCCCACGCGCCAGGCTGGCCTGCCACGGTTCCGTCGCTGCACGTTTCGCGCGGCGTATCCGCTGGCGCAGGTGGAACTGGCGGACGAGGCCATGCCGGTGAGTGCCGTGGTGCAGGTTTTCAACCCGTTTATCCCCGGCGACAGCGCGCGCAGCGGCCTGCCGGTCGCGCTCGTGCGTGTGGTGCTGCGCAATCCCTCGCGGGCGCCGGTGAGCGCGGCGGTGGCGGCGGTGCTGCCGAATTTCATCGGGGCGGACGGGTTCGCGCAGAAGCTGGACGATTTCCGCGGGCGGCTGTTTCCGACGGGCGCGGCGGGCAACCGCAACGACTGGCGCGAGGCGGGCGGGTTGCGCGGGTTGGCGATGAGCTCGGACGGCGTGGATCGCGGGCACGTCGCGTCGGGCACGATGGCACTGGCGACGACGGCGAAGAAAGGCGTGACGCACCGGACGTGCTGGCAGGATTTTGTCTGGCCCGCGGACTCGCTGCTCGATTTCTGGGACGATTTCTCGGCGGATGGCAAACTGGAGGCGCGGACGTCAAAAAATGACACGCCAACGGGCTCGCTGGCGGTGGCGATCGAGGTGCCGGCGATGAGCGAACGCACGGTGGAGTTTGTCGTGGCCTGGCATTTTCCGAACCGTGAGACGTGGAGCCGGCCGGCGACGGAGCCGCCCACGCTCGTGGGGAATTTCTACACGACGCAATTTGCCGACGCCTGGGCGGCGGCGGTGCACGCGGCGAAGGCCTGGCCGGCGTTGGAGCGCGAGACGCTGGCGTTTGTGCGCGGGGTGACGGAAAGCGACCTGCCCGCGGAAGTGCGCGAAGCGGCGCTGTTCAACCTCTCGACGTTACGCTCGCAGACCTGTTTCCGCACGGCGGATGGGAAATTCTACGGCTGGGAAGGCTGTTTCGACCGGCGCGGAAGCTGTCATGGCAGCTGCACGCATGTGTGGAATTATGAGCATGCGACGGCGCATCTGTTCCCGGATCTGGCGCGGTCGATGCGGGAGACGGAATTTTCGGAATTCATGACGCAGCCGGATGGGCTGATGACCTTTCGCGTGGCGCTGCCGCTCAAGGTCGGCTCGAGCTGGGGGCTGGCGGCGGCGGACGGGCAGATGGGCTGCCTGATCAAGCTGCACCGCGAGTGGCGGCTGTCAGGCGACACGGCGTGGCTGAAGGGACTCTGGCCGCGGGCGAAATTGGCGCTGGAATTCGCGTGGCTGCCGGGCGGCTGGGATGCGGACCAGGACGGCGTGATGGAAGGGGCGCAGCACAACACGATGGACGTGGAATATTTCGGGCCGAACCCGCAGATGGCGTCGTGGTACCTCGGGGCGCTGCGTGCGGCGGAGGAAATGGCGCTGGCGCTGGGGGAAAGGAAATTTGCGGTGAAGTGCCGCGACCTGTTCGAGCGCGGCCGGGCGTGGGTGGACGCGAACCTGTTCAACGACGATTATTATGAGCAGCACATCCGGCCGCCGGGCAGTTGGGACAAGGTACGGACGGGGCTCGTGTCCGGGATCGAAGGCAAAAGCGCGACGGCGCCGGATTACCAGTTAGGCGCCGGCTGCCTGGTGGACCAGCTGGCGGGGCAGGTGAACGCACATTTTGAAGGACTCGGGCATTTGCTGGATCCGGTGCATGAACGCGAGGCGCTGCGCGCGGTACTCGCGCACAACCGGCGGCACGGCTTCGACGGGCATTTCAACCACATGCGCAGCTATGTGCTTGGCGATGAGACGGCGCTGCTGATGGCGTCGTATCCCCGCGGGCGGCGCCCGGCACGGCCGTTTCCGTACTACACGGAGGTCATGACGGGATTTGAATACTGCGTGGCACTGCATCTCGCGCAGGAAGGCATGGTGCGGGAGGCGTTGAAAGTCGTCCGGGACATCCGCGCGCGCTACGATGGCCGGAAGCGAAACCCATTTGACGAGGCCGAGTGCGGCCACCACTACGCCCGGGCGATGAACAGTTGGGGACTGATCCCGGCGCTCACGGGCTTCCATTATTCCGCGGTCACCGGCGGACTGAGCTTCGCCCCCAGCAAACGGCAGGTGAACTGGTTCTGGTCCATCGGAACGGCGTGGGGCACGGTGGATCTCGCGCCGACGCGCCGGCGGACGAAAGTGACCCTGACGGTGCTGGGGGGCCGGCTGAAGTTGCGCCGGTTGGCGCTGACGGGCTTCGGGCAAAAGGAGTTCAATTCCGAGAAAACCCTCGCGCCTAGGCGGCCGCTGACCTTTGAAATAGCGCCTGCCGCATGAGTTCCGCCGTCGTCCCGCCCGAATTTCACGAAGTTATTTCCGCCTTCCCGCTGCCCGGCCGGGTGGTGTCCGTTGCGCCGCATGGCAACGGGCACATCAACGAGACCTACGCGGCGGTGTTTGCCGAGGGCGTAGGGACGCGCCGCTATGTTTTTCAGAAGGTCAACCACCGCATCTTCAAGAATGTGCCCGGGCTGATGGACAATGTGCGGCGGGTGACCGCGCACATCGCGACGAAGGTGCGGGTGGCGGCGGGCGAGGCGGCGGCGAAACGCGTGCTGACGCTGGTGTCCGCCAAGGATGGCCGGGCGTTCGCGCAGGATTCCGGTGGCGGCTACTGGCGGGTGTACGATTTCATTGAAGGCGCCCACACCGTGGATCGCGTGACGACCGAGGCGCAAGCGACTGCGGTCGCGGCGGCGTTCGGGGAATTCCAGGCGCAGCTGGCGGACCTGCCGGGCGGGCGGCTGGTTGAGACAATCCCAAATTTTCACCACACACGCAGCCGGTTCGAGAACTTCCGCAAAGCGGTGGACGAAAACGCGGCGGGGCGGAAGGGCGAGGTCGCGGCGGAGATTGCTTTCGCGTTTTCCCGCGAGGCGGACGCCGACGTGCTGCTGAACCTGCTGGCGCAGGGGAAGATTTCCGAGCGCGTCACGCACAACGACACCAAGATCAACAATGTCATGCTCGATGACGCCACGGGGAAGACGGTGGCCGTGATCGACCTCGACACGATCATGCCGGGGCTGCCGTTGTACGATTTTGGCGAAATGGTCCGCACGTCGGCCAGCTCGACGGATGAGGACGATCCCGACGCCGCGAACATGCACGTGGTGCTGCCGCCGTTCCGCGCGCTGGTTGCGGGGTATCTCGCCTCGGAAGTGGGCGGCGTGCTTAACGCCATTGAGCGGGCCCATCTCGGCTTTGCGGGGAAGCTGATGGCTTACGAGAACGGCCTGCGCTTCCTGACGGATTACCTGCAGGGCGACACCTACTACAAAATCAAGCACCCGCGGCACAACCTGGACCGGTGCCGGACGCAGTTCGCGCTGGTGCGGAGCATCGAGGCGGCGAAAGGCGCGATGGATGCGATTATCGCGGCGTCCTGATTTTTTAGCCCACGGAACACACGGAAGCAGGGAATTTTATTCCGTGTATTCCGTGTGTTCCGTGGGCAAACTCTTCCCATGAAGTTCTCGAGAGCTGATGCTGATGTTTTTGTGCCGGCGGGCGGCGATGCGGCGGTGGCGCTCGCGCGGACGACGCACCTCTGCGTGATCGCCCACCAGGATGACATCGAGATCAACGCCTACCCGGCGGTGGCGGAGTGTTACGGGAAGGCCGACAAGTTTTTCACGGGCGTGACGGTGACGAATGGCGCCGGCTCGCCGCGGGCGGGAAGGTACGCGGCGATGACCGATGCCCAGATGATGGACGTGCGGCGCGAGGAACAGCGCGCGGCGGCGCGGCTGGGGAAGTACAACCTGCAGCTCCAGCTCGGGCATCCCAGCGCGGAGGTGAAGAAATCCGGGCACGCCGGTGTGGTGGCGGATCTGAAGGCGATTTTCGCGGCGTGTCGTTCGAGCGTGGTTTACCTGCACCAGCCGGCCGACAAGCACGACACGCACGTGGCCGTGCTGCTGCGCAGCCTCGAGGCGATCCGTTCGCTGCCCGTGGCCCAGCGGCCGAAGCAAGTCGTCGGCGTGGAGGCCTGGCGCGGACTCGACTGGCTGATGGACAACGAGAAGCTGCCGCTCGATTGCAGCGCTCATCCCGAGTTGGCGCTGAAGCTCATGCAGGTGTTCGACTCCCAGATCGCCGGCGGCAAGCGCTACGACCTCGCCGCGATCGGACGCCGGCAGGCGAATGCGACTTTCCACACTTCCCATGCGACCGATAGATTCACCGAGATCGCCTGGGCGATGGATCTGACGCCACTTGTGACGGACGAGAAACTGAGCGTGGCGGAGTTCGCGCTGGGCCACATCGACCGGCTGCGCGCGGATGTGGCGGGACGGATCGCGAAGCTCAGCTGAAGCCAAACCGTTTAGGTGCAAAGAGGCGCAAGAATAGAGAGCTTTGACGTAGGTCGGGCTTTACGCCCGACATCCGAGGCATGTCGGGGACAAACCCCGGCCCACGCGGCCATTTTTTCCTGCGCCGGCTTGCGCCTCTTTGCGGCTAACAATCAGAGCGAGACGACCTTCTGCCCGCTGTGCGAGGCGAGGGCGGCGGCCCAGATTTCGTGGTGGGCGACGGCCTCGTCGGGGGTGGCGCAGCCAAATTTGTCGCCGAGGGCGCCGGCGCGTTCGGCGAGGTAGGCGGCCCACATCTGCTGGAGGATATCGGGGAAGCCGGGCTCGAAGATGCCGCCGGTGATCGTCTTGAAGGGCGTGCCGAAGCCGAGGTCGGTCTTTTCCCACCACTGCTCCTTGTCGCGGCGGAAGGACCAGAACGTCTTGGGCTCCTTCGTCGAGTAACGCACGCCGCGGTCGGTGCCGAGCACCTCGAAGATCCAGGTATTGGTCTCAGTCGGCGCGAGGCGCTTCATCTCGAGCGTGAGCGGGGTGGCGTGGCCGGCGATGGGGGCGGAACAGTGGAGGCTGGCGTTGTCCCAGGTGTCGCAGGCGGCGGTGCCACCTTTGCCGTCGGGGCGCGTGGTATAGATTTTCTGGAGTTGCGCGTAGACGGAGGTGGGTTTCCAGCCGAGTCGGAGCGGGACATGCGCGACATGCAGGCCGAGGTCGCCCATCACGCCAATCTCGCCGCAGAACTTGGACTGGCGCTTCCAGTTGATCGGTTTCGTGGGATCGAGGTCGCTGGAGTGCAGGAAGGCGCAACGGACCTCAAGGATGCGGCCGAGCGATCCGCTGGCGGCGAGCGACCAAGCGCGCTGGACGCCCGGGAGGAAGGGAAACTCCGACGATACGCGCACGAAGCGTCCGAGTTTCTTGGCCTCGTCGCGGATGCGGCGGGCGGCGGCGAGATCAATGCCGAAGGGTTTCTCGGCGAAGAGGTCCTTCCCGGCGCGGAGAACGTCGAGATAGATTTCCTCGTGCAAGTGGTGCGGGACGGCGGCGTAGACGACATCGATGTCATCGCGCGCGAGCAGCTCGCGGTGGCTGGTGACGAGGGTCTTGACCGTGGGCACCTGGCGAAACCAGTCGAGCAGGCCAGGCTGGAGGTCGCAGACGGCGACGAGCTCGGCCTTCACGGGAAAATCCACGAGGGCGAACCAGCGGGCGAGGGCGCTGGCGGCTTCGCGGCCCATGAGGCCGCCGCCAATGATGCCGATGCGGACGGGAGCGGGAGAGGTCATGGGTGAGGGGTGATGGGTTATGGGCGATGGACGGAGGATGAGGTCATCTTCTCCCCGTCTGTCATTCTGAGCGTAGCGAAGAATCCAGTGAGAGTGCGCTGCAGGCTTCGGCGCTATCCAAGTGGATTCTTCGCTGTGCCCAGAATGACAATCTGCTTAAGCCGGCTGAGTATACTTAGACTCACGCGAGGAATTTCAGGGCGTCGGCGGGGGAGACGCCGTCATGCACCACGGCCATCAGGGCGCGCGTGATCGCGGCGGGCTTGGGGTGCTGGATAATGTTGCGGCCGTAAACGATGCCGGAGGCGCCTTGGGCGATCAGGGCGGCGGTGCGGGCGAGGATTTCGGCCTCGGGGGCTTTGCTGCCGCCGCGGACGAGCACCGGGATGCCGCCGGCGGTCTCAATGACCTTGTGGTAGATCGAGACGTCGTCGGTGGGGTCGGCCTTGATGATGTCGGCGCCGAGTTCCACGGCCTGCCGGACGAGCGGGATGATCTTGGTGGGGTCGCCATCCACCATGTAACCGCCGGCCTTGGCGTTGGGCTGGAAGACGAGGGGCTCGATCATGAGCGGTATGCCGTAGTGGTCGCAGGCCGGCTTCAGCTTGAGGATGTTTTGAATGCACTGGTCGGCGACCTCGGGTTGCTCGGGGATGCGGAAAAGGTTCACGACCACGCAGGAGGCGTCGAGGCGGACAGCCTGCAGCACGGCGTCCTCGATCACGCGGGAAAACAACGCGCGCGGCAGCTGCGTGCCGTAGACGTTGGCGACGTCGGTGCGGAGGACGAGGGCGGGCTTGGGACGCTGGGGCAGTTTTTGGAGGTGGGGGGCCTGGCCGACGGTGAGCTGGATGGCGTCGGGAGCGGCGGCGGCGAGGATCGCGATGGCGCGCGGCAGGTTTTCGATGCCGGCGAGGAAGGAGCCCTCGTTGAAAAAGCCGTGGTCGAGGGCGACGTCGAAGCAGCGGCCGGTCTTGGGGTTGAAAAGGCGGTTGAGGCGGGCGGTTTTCACGGCGGGAAGGCTATCAGGACGGGGGCACGGGGGCGGGTTCAAGCCCAGAAGATGCGCAGACTTGTCCGCTCAGGAAGTAATTACAGGATAGATGGTTCTGTAAAGGATTTGCGTCCTAGGCCGGGCTGAACAGCCTACCGGTCCGCCCATGATCAGCCTTCCGATTGAAATTTTGATCGTCTGCCTCCTCGTGCTCGCCAACGGCCTTCTCGCCATGGCGGAGACGGCGGTCGTTTCGGCGCGCAAGGCCCGGTTGCGGGAGTTGGCGGCGAAAAACGATAGCGGGGCGGCCAAGGCGCTGGTGCTCGCGGAGCATCCGACGCGCTTTCTGGCGCTGGTGCAGTTCTGGCTGACCCTTTCCGGCATGATCGCGGGCGTGCTCGGTGGCGCCAAGCTGGCCGGACAGCTCACGGCGCAGCTGGAGCGGGTGGCCGTGTTGGTGCCTTATGCCGGCATACTATCCTTTGTCATTATCACGGTGGGGCTGTCGGCGTTCATGCTGCTGTTCGGCGAACTCGTGCCGAAGCGCATTGGCCGGGCTCATCCCGAAAAGGTCGCGGCGCTGCTCGCGGGTTCGATGCGCGGGCTGGCCTGGTTGGCGGCGCCGTTTCTGCGGTTGCTGGAACTGGCGACGGATGGGGTGACACGCCTCATCCGGCTGCGCGCGCGGCCGGCGTCGGAAACCGTGGGCGACGACGAGGTGCGCGCCCTCATCGAGCAGGGATTGCACGCCGGCGTGTTTCAGCGCGCGGAACAGCAGATGGTCGAGGGCGTGCTCGCGCTGGACCAGTTGCCGGTGACGGCGCTGATGACACCGCGGCCGAAGATCGTTTTCCTGAACCTCGACGACCCCGAGGAGACCAACTGGCGCAAGATCGTCACCAGCGGCCACTCGTATTTTCCTGTCTACCAGAACAACCGCGACCAGATCGTCGGCATGGTGCCGGTGAAGGCGCTCTGGGCGCACTCGGCGATCGGGCTGCCGACGACGCTCAAGAACCTGCTGCTGCCGCCGCTGATCGTGTCGGACAAGCTGACGGCAATCCAGCTGCTCGAGTCGTTCAAGAAATCCGGCAAGCACATCGCGATCATCACGGATGAATTCGGTGCGGTGCAGGGCCTGGTGACGCTGATTGACGTGCTCGAGGCGATTGTTGGCGACCTGCCGAGCCCGGGACAGCGCAACCAGCCCGAGGCCAAGATGCGGGACGACGGTTCGTGGCTGATCGACGCCACCCTCGCGACGAGCGAGCTGAAGACGCTGCTGGGCCTGACGGTCGAGCTGCCGCACGAGAATGCGGCAGAGTACCAGACTCTGGGCGGGTTTGTGGTCACGCACTTCGGCCGCATCCCGCTGGCGGGCGATTATTTTGACTGGTCGGGCTGGAGATTTGAGGTCGTGGACATGGACCGCCGCCGGGTGGACAAGGTGCTGGTGTCGAAGGCGCCGCCGGTCGCCGCGACCGCGGAGCAGGCCTCGGCCTAAGACTTTATCGCGGAGACGCGGAGGAGCGGAAATATCGGGAAGCGTTCCGGATTCCCTGCCTTTTCCGCTCCTCCGCGTTTCCGCGATCAGATGCCGTCCCCTCCGCGATTCGCGTGCGAATAACTTGTCGGCAAACCGGCGTTGCGTTTGAGTCCGCCGCCGCCGACGTTTCGCCCATGGCGGACTCATGCAAGATGCCTTCACCGGACAACCCACCCGCATCCACGGCTGCACCCTCCCGGGCGCGGACGACCGCGCCGCTCTTCAACACGATCACGAGCGACGACTGGAAGCGCTCGCTCGCCTCGGCGCGGCGGCAGCCGAATGCGATCTCCGCGCAGATTCGGACCGCGATCTCGTCGTCCTCGCGGAAGACGAAGTAAGCCTGCTTGAGGCCGCCGGCCAGGAATGGGCGGCGCTGGGCGATGCGATCCGGGCGTGGCGCGCGCTGCTGCCGCTGAAAACGCTGGACGATTTTGGGTTTTTAACCGCGGCGGAGAATCCGCTGGAGGAAGCCAATCCGCGGCTGCGCCGGATCGGCGGCGGAGTGGAGGCGTGGGCCTTCGCCGCGGAAACGGATGGCTCGGTTTATAAATTCTACCTGCCGCGCGAGGAAAAGCGGATTGGCAGTGTGTTTGGGTTTCAGCCCGGCGACGAAGGCGCACTGCTGGCGGAGGCGCGGCTGGGCGACTACCGCGGTCTGCTGGAGAAATTATTGCTCATTCACGCGCTCGGCGGGATGGCGACCGAGGTGGTGGCGGTGACGCCCGAGGGCATTGTCGTGGCGAAGCAGGCGCTCGGCCAGCCGCTGCCGCAGGGGGACGATGTGTCCGGCGTGCTGCCGGTGGGGCTGATCGAGATTCCCTCGCGCTTCCTGCGGGCGAACCGCGACCACCCGCGACTGCTGTTCCACGGCGCGACGGCCTGGCTGGTGGCGGATTTGCATGCGCGAAATTTTGTGCGGTGCGAGGACGGGGCGTTGCGGGTCATTGACCTCGTGGCGGCACCCTGGCCCGCGCCGGTGGCGGCGAGCCAGTCTCTGATGGCCGACTGGTTGGAACGGGTGCGGCTTGACCCGGCGGCTTCCGTCCTGCCGGGGGCGCGCGACGAGGAACTATAACAAAACACCCGGCGCGTAAAACCCTCCACCGGGCTTACGCGGCGGACCCCCGATCCAGTGTAACCCAATAGGTTACACTGGATCGCGGGGGCGGGAGGTTTTGCGTGATCACAAAAAAGGCGGGGTCCGAAGACCCCGCCCTAGAAAAACAAACGCGCGCGAGGAATTACTGCGCGGCGAGGACCTGCAGGATAGCCTCGGCCTGCGTGCTGGTCGTGCCCCGGTAGTCCGTGTAGATGATCTTTCCGTTCTTGATGAGGTAGGCTTGGCGGTGGGCGAAACCGACGACCGGATAGGTGGGGACGCCGAAAGCGGAGATGACCGCACCGTCATGATCGGCGATGAGCGTGAAGGGCAGGTGGTACTTGTCCTTGAAGGCCTTCTGGGCCTCCACGTCGTCGTGGCTCACGCCGATGACAGCCACGCCCTTTTGGGTGAGCGCCTCATAGCCGTCGCGGAGCGAGCAGCCTTGGGCGGTGCAGCCGGGGGTGTCGGCCTTCGGGTAGAAATAAACGAGGGTGTACGGCTGCTTGGTGTAGACGTCGGCGAACGCGAGTTTGGCGCCAGTTTCGGTAACACCGGAGATGGCGGGGGCGGAATCGCCGACCTTGAGGGGCTCGGCGCGGGCGAAGGAGAACATGGCGAGGAAGGAAGCAATCACGAGGAGAGGGCGGAGTTTCATGCTTCCTAATGATAGCGGGTAGCGGAATTTTCGCAAGTGCAGGGCATGAAACAATCCCGTCAAAAAGTTCCGGGGGCGAATTTTTTAGAAAATAAATCCCGGGCTCATTCGCACGGGCGGAAACCGTGTTCGCCGGGGTAATTGCCCGGGTAAAAGTCGTTTCCCCTATTAAGTGAAAACGACAGGAGGCCGGACCGACGGGGAAAAGGGGAGGCCGGGAAATGGGGAAAAAGGAGCGGGCTTCACTCGATCAGAGGAAAACCTGTGGGAGGCGGGGACTCGGTCAGGAGTCCCCGGACCTTGCACGGGCGGAAAGAACCCTCTGGCGGTTGATGGCATAAAAAAGCCGCGGCCCGGTTGGGCCGCGGCGCAGGAGGGTCAGGCCGGGAATTACTCCAAGCCGATCACGTTCACGCCGTTGGCGTACTCGACGGAGAATTTCACGGTCAGCTCACGCTTTTCGCCGGGCTTGAGGTCGAGGGACCACTTGAGCGTGCCCTCGTCGGTGGGCTTCACTTCCTGCATGTCGGGGGCGAGCAGCTTCACGACGACCTTCTCGTTGCGGGAGAGCGGGACCTGGTCGGCGACGATGACGTGCTCGGAGGTGCGCTTGTTGTTCTGCACGGTGAGCAGGTACTCGTAGGTGATGCGCTTGCCGGAGTTGGTCAGGCCGGTGTCCTCGGTGAATTTGTTCACGCGCCGGTATTTCACGGCGATGGCCTCGTCGGCGCCGAGGGCGAGGTCGAACTTCTCGCCCGGCATGACGGTCCGCAGGCCGCTCGTGGCGACGAAGGTGCCGTCGAGGAAGACGTTCATGGCGCCGGAGAGCAGCGGGAACTCGGAGGTGTTGACGACCTTGGCGGTGAGGAAAGCTGTCGTGAGGCGCTTGGGGACGGTGAGGTACTCGGGCTTGGCGGCCAGCCGCTCGCTCATGATCGGAACCTTCTGGGGCGAGTTGTCGCTGGGGACGCTGGCAGAGGTGGCGATCTTGAAAGAGGCGCTGGTGGCGCCCGTCTCGATCATGGCGACGGCCATCTCGGCGTCCTTTTCCTTTTTATCGGCCATTTCCATCGGTGCATTGCTCGTGAGGCTCTGCAGGTTGATCGCGGCCGGTGCGGCCACACTCTTGGCCATATCTTCGCGCATCCCGCCATACCCCGCGATCTGGCGGGCGATAAAGATGTCGAGATTCCAGGTGGCGAGCACGGGGGCGCCGCCGCCGAAGCCGGGGCGGGCGGTGGAGAGCGTGAGGGCGACGTCCTTCCAGTCCTCGCCGGTGCTCTGGCGGACGACGCCGAAGTAGCCGAGGTTGACGGCCCGCTCAGCACTGAGGATGCGGGCGTCGTAGCTCGGCACCCAGCTGGCGCCGGGGACGGTGTAGGAGAGGGCGACCGAGAGGTTGCCAGCCTGCGGGGCGGAGACGCGGACGGTGACGGTCTTGTAACCGCGGCCACCGGCGCCGCGCAGCTCGTTGAGCTGGTTTTGGGTGGTGTTGACCTTGTTGGTGAGGCCCTCGCGTGATTCATCGAGCGTGGTGTGCTCGGCGATGATGCGGGATTTCTGCTCGGAGAGATAAGTGAGTGAATTGGTGAACTGGGTCAGGTCGGGCCGGGGCACGTCCTTGGTCGGCGGGGCGAAGAGGGCGGCTTCCATGCGGTCGAGCATGACGCTCTGGGCCGAGAGCACGCCGTTGCGGTCATCGAGCCCGCGCAGCTGCTTCTGCAGCGCGCGCAGCTGGTCCTCGAGTTCCTTCACGCGCGCATTGGGGGTGAAGTCGACGTAAGTCTGTTTGGTGGCGACGTCGAGGATGAGGGCTTGGGCGGTGCCCTTGCCGCTGACCTGGAGCGAGTGCTCGGTGAGGGCCTGGGGCAGGTTGACGAATGTAAGTTCGGTGATGCCGCCCGGCAGTTCGACCGTACCCGTGCGGGTGACGACGGCGCGGTCGGGGTAAACCGTGACCGCGGTGATGGCAGAGTCCACCGGCACAGGCGCGGCAGAGACGAGGACGGTGGCGCAGAGCGCGCCGAGGGAGGCGAGGAAGCGTTTCATGGAGGGGAGGGTTCTCCATGCAAGACGTGACCGAAGCCGGGATCTTAGGAAAAATTGTGCGGCCGGAAGCCCGCATTGGGCTGAGCGCGGAGGGTTGGTTCCAAGGGGAAGCCAGGAAGCCAGAAACGGAGAACTGCGACGGCCACCTCAGTCTGGCTCCTGGTTTCTTGGCTTCAGGCGACAAAAACCTGCCGGAGCCGCCTTAATCGGAACCAACCAAGTCCAGCAGGTCGCCGATCTTACGGTGGGATTCCAGGGGATGGCGGAGGCGATGGCCGCGGTTGAGCCGGTAGCGGTTGCGCTGGCCCTCGCGCGTGCGCGTCAGCACGCCTTCCGCCTCGAGGGCGGTCACGATGGCGTGCACGGCGCGCTCGGTGATCCCCACCTGCCGGGCGACCTCGCGGAGGGTGATGTCCGTGTTCCGGTCGAGACAGACCAGCACGTGGGTGTGGTTGGTCAGGAAGGTCCAGCTGGCGGGCGGGCGGGCGGGGGCGGCCATGGCGGCAGGATGGCGCGGGGCGGGACGGTGACAAGAAAACTAAATAATGAAGTTGACTTCATGTATTACGTTTCACTTATCGCCGGCGTCATGGACCTCCTTCACGCCTTCGGACCCAGCCTGCTTTCGCCCATGGTGCTCGCCTTCGGGCTGGGCCTTTTCGCCACGCTGGTGCGGAGTGAGTTGAAGATTCCGGAGCCGCTGTCGGCGGCGCTGACCATTTACCTGCTGCTGGCCATCGGGCTGAAGGGCGGGGCCAAGCTGGACGGGGTGATGCCCGGGGACATCCTGCGGCCGCTGTTGCTGGCGCTCGGCCTGTGCGCGGCGATCCCGGGGTGGAGTTATGCCATCCTGCGGCGGTTGGGGCGGTTTGACGCGACCAATGCCGGGGCGATCGCGGCGCACTATGGCTCCGTGTCGGTGGTCACTTTCGGGGCCTGTCTGGCCTTTCTCGAGTCGCGGCAGGTGACGGCCGAGCCTTTTATGCCGGCGCTGCTGGCGGTGATGGAGGTGCCGGCGATCCTGGTGGCGCTCTATCTGGTCCGGCGGGCGGACCCGGTGGGAGCCGGCGGGTTGGAGCCGGCCCGGGCGGCCTTGGGTTTCACGGCCTTGCCGGTCGCGGCGCCGGCCGGCCGGCCGCGGGTCCTGCACGAACTGCTGACGAGCAAGGGCATCATGCTGCTGCTCGGGGGCCTGCTGATTGGGTGGGTGTCGGGCAAGAAGGGCTTTGAGCAGGTCGCGCCGCTCTTCGATGTGCCGTTCAAGGGCGTGCTGACGCTGTTTTTGCTGGAGATGGGATTGGTGACCGGCCGGCGGTTGCGCGACCTGAAGACGGCGGGGGTGTTTCTGTGCGGCTTTGCAATCGTGATGCCTCTCCTGCACGGCCTGCTGGGTGTGGCGCTGGGGCGGTGGGCCGGACTTGGGGTGGGGGGCGCCACGGTGCTGGGCACGTTGGCGGCGAGCGCGTCGTACATTGCGGCGCCGGCGGCGGTCCGGATCGCCCTGCCGGCGGCCAACCCGGCCTATTACCTCACGGCCGCGCTCGTGATCACCTTCCCGTTCAACGTGGTGATCGGGATCCCGGTTTATTTCGGGTTTGCCCGCTGGCTGGCCGGGGCCGGCTGAGGCGCGGGGTCCCAGTCGTCGGATCGGAACGGCGCGGCGGGCAGACCGGCGCCGTTGAAGAGGTTGGCCTCGGGGGCGTTGGTCCAGGCGTAGCGCACGGCGAGGGGCAGCTTCACCAGGGGCGAGGAGACGAGCAGGGTGTCGCGCTCGATCTTGCCGGTGGCGGGATGGAAAATTTTATCGGCGCCGGCGACCTCGAGGGCTTGCACGGGCTTGTTGGCTGCAATCAGGCCGGTGCCGGCGTGGGTGAAATGGACGCGTAGCGCGGAGTGGTCGCCGGTCACGAAGGTAAAAATCGGTCCGCTGAAATCCCCGGGAATGCCGTAGACCGAGGTCTTCGCGATGAGCGCGAGCCGCCGGCCGACGTCCTGCTTGTTGAGCGGGTGGATGTCCTTCGGGTTTCCGATGTCGATGGCGACCGCCATGCCGGTCGCCGGGAGTGCGAGGGCCCGGGTTTGCGACTCGCGGATTTGCGCCCAGCCGCGGTTGGTGGGGTCGGCGACGACGGTAAAATTGGCGAGTTGCACGAAGTAAAACGGAAAGTCGCCCTGGCCCCACTCGGCGCGCCACGAGCGGATCATCGTGGGAAACAGCTCGGTGTATTCCTCCGGGTGCGCCCAGTTTTGCTCGGCCTGGTACCAGATCATCCCCCGCAGCGCGTAGGGCTGCAGCGGGGCGATCATGCCGTTGAACAGTCCGCTCGGATCAAATTGCGTGCCGGGTCCCACGGGCGGCGGCGGCCACGGCAGGGGATTCTTGGTGTGGGTTGCCTTGGCATGTTCCTCGGCCTTGCCCCAGGCCGCCCGCAGGGCGGGGTACTGCAGCTTATACGTCGGAAAATCCGCGGTCTCCTTCAGCCAGCGCGCCTCGATTACCGGCCAGACGGCGGTGCCCCGCAGGGTGGCGGCGCTCATCCAGGTCTCGATGGGGGTGCCGCCAAAATAGGTGCCGATGACGCCCACGGGCACGCCGAGTTTGCGCTGCAGGTCGCGCGCGAAAAAATAAGCCACGGCGCTGAAGGCCCGCACCGACTCCGGGGTGCAGGGCTGCCAGGTGCCGGTGACCGTTTCAATAGGTGTAACGGAGATGTGGCGCAGGACGGAGAACAGGCGCAGCTGGGGAAAATTTGCGGCCGCGATCTCGCGCTCGCCGTTCACGGCGAATTTCAGCGGCCACTCCATGTTCGACTGGCCGGACGCGAGCCAGACCTCGCCCACGAGAATATCCTTCACCGTGAGGGTGTTTTTCCCGGTCACGACCAGCTCGGCGGGCTCGGCCGAGGCGGGCACGGCGGCCAGATAAACCATCCAACGGCCATCCGCTCCGGTGGTCGTGCCGATTTTTTGGTCGTGGAAATCGATGGTCACGTGCTCGCCGGGCTCGGCGCGGCCCCAGACCGGCAGGGGCTGGTCGCGCTGCAACACCGCGTGATCCTGGAACAGGGGCGCGAGGGTCACGTCGGCCCGGGCGATGGCCAGCAGACCCAGCGAAACGAAAAGCAAACGGAGAAACTTCATGTCAAATTTGGGTCGGATGCCCGCCGCCGACCATAGCGGACGCGAAGCGGCGACAGGAGTGGGTGGGCATGGCAAAGAGGGTCAAACTTCGCCGGCGGGCGTCGGGGCTGCAAGGGAGGTTTTGAAAAATTCCGACAATTCCACCGCGAACTTCGGGCCAAAGCCCGGGGCCTCGGCGAGCTGGGCGGCGGTGGCGATCCGGATTTTTCCGATCGAACCGAAGTGCGCCAGCAGCGCAGCGCGCCGGACCGGACCGAGGCCGGGGACGTCTTCGAGGACGCTTTCGCGGATTTTGCGGGAGCGCAGGTCGGCGTTGTAGGTGTTGGCGAAGCGGTGGGCCTCGTCGCGCAGGCGCTGGAGCAGGTTGAGCGCGGGATGGTTGAGGGGCAGGTTCAGCGGTGCGCGGGCGTCGGGAAAGATCACGGTCTCGGCCTTCTTCGCCAGGCCGACAAGCGGTGGCGGCGTGAGATCGAGGGCGAAGAAGGCTTTCAGCGCCGCGCTGATCTGGCCGCGTCCGCCGTCGATGACGACGAGGTCCGGGAAGGGTTTGCTCTCGTCGCGCAGCCGCCGGTAGCGGCGGCCGACGACCTCCTCCATGGCGCGGAAGTCGTCGTTGCCGATGAAGCTCTTGATCGCGAAGCGGCGGTACTGGTCCTTATCGGGCCGGCCGTCGGTGAAGTGGACCATCGAGGCGACGACAAAGGTGCCGGAGATGTGCGAGATATCGAAGCACTCCATCGCCCGCGGCGGGCCGGCCAGGCCGAGCGCCTCGCCGAGTTCGCGCAGCGCGTCGCTGTCGCCGGAGGGGCGGGTGGGGTCGGTGCGTGTGAAATTGCGGGTTTTCGCGAGGGTCTTTTCGAGGGCGAAGACGACGTCGCGCAATTCGGCGGCTTTTTCGAATTCCTGGCGGGCCGCGGACGTGACCATCTCGAGGCGCAGCGACGCCAGCCATTCGCGGGATTTGCCCTCGAGAAAGGCGCAGGCCTCGTCCACGCGCCGGCGGTAGTCGGCGGTGGAGACGATGGTGGCGGCGCCGTAGAGTTCCTGGCGCACGTCATCGTAGAGGCGCCAGTGTCCGCTGGGGAGTTGTGACGGGGTGCCGTCGCCGAGGAGGATGCCGAACTGCCGGCGCATCTGGGCGAGGGTCTTGCGGAGGAGCCCGCTGTGGGCGAACGGCCCGAAGTAGCGCGAGCGGTCGTCCTTCTTGATGCGGGTGAGCCGGAAACGGGGGAGTTCCTCGTTGGGGTCCACGCGGACGAGGAGGAAGCGCTTGTCGTCGGTGAAGTCGGTGTTGTAGCGGGGCCGCCACTGCTTGATGAGCTTGCCCTCGAGCAGCAGGGCCTCGGGCTCGGACTTCACCTCGATGGTGTCGAGGTCGGTGATCAGCTCGATCAGGGCGCGGATCTTGGGCTGGGAAATCGTGCGGGCGCGGCCGCGCTGGAAGTACGACGAGACGCGTTTTTTCAGGCTCTTGGCCTTGCCGACGTAGATGATGCGGCCGAGCCGGTCCTTCATCAGGTAGACGCCCGGCTTGTCCGGCAGCCGGCGGACCTTTTCCTTCAGGGTGGCGGCGGAGTCGCTCATGTCAGGCGGCGCGGCGGTGGATAAACGCGAGGATCCGGCCGGCGCCTTCGTCCGGGCCGGCCAGCGACGTATCGACCCCGAAGTCGTGGGTCTGGTTGCGGTGCACGCGGGCCCACTGCCGTTCCGCGAGGCCGGGGGCGTGACGCCGCGGCCTTCTAGCAGGAGCCGTAATCGCCTCCCACCGGAACATGGCGGTGAAAGTGTCCGGCGATAAATGATACAGCGGAATCCCCGCGCGCTGCGGCAAAGCCCGGGCGCGGCTGGTTTTACCCGCGCTGGACGTGCCGTTGAGGAGGATGACGTCGGGATTCATGCCGCGCGGGGTAAAAGGGGGTACTGGGGTGTATTACTTACAGACGCTGGCATTTTCTAAGAATCCGCCTAGTCTCTTCGGCTCGCAAGTATGGTTTCATCCAGCACCCAATCCTCCGCCCGCGCGCCCTTTGCCGCGAAACGCTACGAGCTGATCACGCTCGGGGACGAACTGCTGCTGGGCCTGACGGCCAACGGTCACCTGACGTTCATCGGCTCACAGTTGGGCCGGCGCGGGGTGCTGCTGAACCGCAATGTGACCATCACCGACGAGGCTGACGCCATTGCGCGCCAGTTTCGTGAAAGCTGGGCGGTGGCGGATGTGATCATCACCACGGGCGGCCTCGGGCCGACGTGTGACGACCGGACGCGCGAGGTGCTGGCCGGCGTGCTGGGCCAGAAGCTGGTGTTCGATCCGGCGATCGAGCAGGCGATGGTGGAGCGGTTTGCGTCGTTTGGCCGGAAGATGACGCCGAACAACCTGAAGCAAGCCTACCGGTTCGAACGCGGCGAGGTGCTGCCGAACGCCAACGGCACGGCGCCGGGGCTGTGGGTGGAGCAGGACGGCAAGGTACTCTGCATGCTGCCGGGCCCGCCGAACGAATTGCAGCCGATATTCGTCGAGCAGGTGCTGCCACGGCTCGCGAAGCTCGGGCTGCTGCTGGACCGCGAGGCCTATGTGCAGCTGCGCACGGCGGGGATCGGCGAGTCGGCGCTTGAGACGCGCCTGCAACCGGTGTTCGACCGCCACGGCGAGGCGCTGAGCGTGGCGTTTTGCGCGCACCAGGGCCAGGTGGACTGCCGGGTGAGTTCGCCCAGTGAAAAACTTTCCCAGGCCCAGCTCGAAACCGTGGCCGCCGAATGTGCGGCGTTGCTCGGCGAGGATTTTGTCTGCTACGGCCACGATTCGCTGGCGAAGGTCTGCGCCGACCTGCTCCGCGCGCAGGAGAAAAAACTCGCGGTGGCCGAGACGGCCACGGGCGGGTTGCTCGCCCAGGCCTTCACGGCGGTTTGCGGAGCGTGCAAGTTTTTTGCGGGCGGCGTGGTGTGCTGTTCAAACGACGCCAAGATGCTGCTGCTCGACGTGCCGGAGTGCCTGCTGCTGCAGCACGGCGCGGTGAGCGCCGAGGGTGCGGTCGCAATGGCGACCGGCGCGGCGGAGACGCTCAGCGCCGACTACGCGCTGGCGGTGACGGGTTTTGCGGGGGCGAGCGAGGGGGAGGGCGCCGGCGGCAACCCGGTCGGCACGATCTTCATCGCGCTCCACGCGCCGCACGGCGTGTGGTCGAAGAAACTCAACTGGCCCGGCCCGCGCCCCGCGGTGAAAAGCCGCGCGGTGAACGCCGCGCTCGACTGGCTCCGCCGCGAGCTGGTGCGCGCGCAAAACGGCGCCGTCGCGCCGGTGCGCCGCTCGGGCGTGATGCAGTAAGCGCCGGCCCAGCCGGCGCGGTTGAAAGTTGCCGGTTGAAAGTTGAAAGAGACCGGACGATCAGGGCCCCGGCCTTCAGCTTTCAACTGGATCGAACGCACAGCTTCCCCGGGTAATGCCGACTTGCCCGGGTTTTTATTCCGCCTGATGTTCAGGGCCTGCTTCCCTCCCGGCACCCCTGTCTGCCGCCGGCCGGGCTTCCCGCCACCCCATGTTTTCCCGTTACCGCGATGCTCTGCTCTGGTTCGCCTTCGCCCTGCTGGCGGCGGCGGGTTTTTGGTGGGCGGGCCGTCGCCACGAGCCGCCCGCCACGCCGGGTCGCGCGGTCATCTCGTGGTATGTGATCATCACTCCGCTGCGCGACCTCTACATGGCGGAAGTCGCCGCGTTCGAGAAATTGAATCCCGAAATCGAGGTGCAGATCTTCTGGGTGCCGGGCAGCGAGTACAATGTGAAGCTCAAGACCCTCGCGGCGGCGCACCAGCTGCCGGATTTATTTTTCTCGGGCGATGTATGGGTGAGCTACCTGCGGCCGTTTTCCCGCGACCTGACGCCGCTGGTGCAGCGCGACGCGGCGGAGTTCGGGCTCGACGATTTTTTCCCCGAGATTCGGCGCGCCATGCAACTCGACGGGAAGGATTACATTCTCCCCGAGTACGTGAATCTCTCGCTGCTGTACTATAACCGGCGGATGTTTGCCGCGGCGGGGTTGCCGGAGCCCACGGCGGACTGGACTTGGGACGACCTCGTGCGCGCGGGGCAGGCGCTCACCCACGAGGGCCAGGACGGCGCACCGCCGGTCTGGGGCAGCTCGCGCGTCGAGGGCTGGTGGGGCGAGTGGCTGATTTATGTGCGCCAGGCGGGCGGCAAGGCGTTTTCGCCCGACGGCCACCGCTGTCTGCTCGATTCGCGGGAGGCGATCACGGGTCTGAGGTTTTACCTCGAGAAATCCAGCAAACATCACATCAGCGCGCCGGCGGGTTTCGAGCCGCTCAACGGCTTTGTGAACCAGCGCGTGGCGATGATCGTGGGCGGGCACATCAACTACTGGGTGAACTACAACCAGACCCTGGGGCTGGACTGGGATGTGCAGCTGCTGCCCACGGGCCCGGCGTCGCGCTCCGGGGGCGAGCTCGCGATCGCGGGCTACAGTATCAGCCAGGAGAGCCGGCATCCCGAGGAAGCCTGGGCCCTGGCGAAATTTCTCACCCGGCCCGAGGCCATCGCGGCGGTGGTGGCCCGCGGCAACCTGTCCGTGCGGCGCTCGGTGGCGGAGACGGTGATGGGCGCCCCCGGCCCGCACGCGAATCCGCGCCATCTCGCGGCGGCCTACCGGCAGTTTGCCTTTGGTGAGCCCATCCCGCACCACCCGAACTACATCGAGATCATGCTCACGGTGGTGCAGCCGGAAATCGACCGGATGCTGCTGGGCGAGCTCACGCCCGAGGAGGCGGGCCGGCGCGCGGCGGCGGCGGTGAACGCGTTCCTGGCCACCTTTGACCCCGCGAAGCCATGAACCACCGCCGCGCCGAAACCTTCTGGTTCTGGCTGTTTGCGGGCCCCGCCGTGGTGGGATTCGCGGCCTTCAGCCTGTGGCCGATGCTGGAGTCGCTGTGGCTGAGTTTCTGCTCGTACGAAGTGATCGCGCCGCCGCGGTTCATCGGCCTGCAAAATTACGCCTACCTCTTTGCCCACGACCTCTCGTTCTGGCCGTCGGTGAAGGTGACGCTCGTCTTCACCGTCATCCAGCTGCCGCTCGCAATCGGGGCGGCGCTGGCACTGGCGCTGCTGCTCAACCAGCCGGTGCGCGGGCGGGGTTTCTGGCGCGCGGTGTATTTCCTGCCCTCGATCCTGCCGCAGGCAGTGTTTGCCGTGGTGTTCGGCTACATTTTCCAGGCGGACGGCGGGCTGCTCAACCGGCTGCTGGCGCTCGGTGGCATCCACGGCGCGGCGTGGACAACGTCGCCGACCTGGGCGCTGCCGGTGCTGATCGTGATCAGCCTGTGGGGCTTTGGCTATCCCATGGTGATCTTCCTCGGCGGGCTGCAGAACGTGCCGCGCGAGCTGTACGAGGCGGCGCACATTGACGGCGCCGGGGCGTGGGCGCGCTTCCGGCACATCACGCTGCCGCTGATCTCGCCGGTGATTTTTTTTAACGTGGTCATGGGCCTGATCGGCTCGCTGAAGGTCTTCGATCTCGCCTACGCCTTCAGCGTGGCGCAGGCGCAGCCGACGCCCGGCGGGCCGGCGCGGGCGACGCTGTTTTACGGGCTCAACCTCTACCAGCAGGCCTTCGGGTATTTTCACATGGGCCTCGCCAGCGCGATGGCGTGGCTGCTGTTCGCCTTCATCCTGGTCGTCACGTTCATCAACTTCCGCGTCAGCCGGCGCTGGGTGCACTACGGGGACTGACGCCACTACCATGCACCGCCGTTCGCCCACCGCCACCGTCTGCCTCTACGCCACGCTTGTCCTGGGCGCGCTGGTCATGCTCGCGCCGCTCGCGTGGATGCTACTGACGAGCCTGAAGACCTATCCCGAGATCCTGCGCAATCCCCCGGCCTGGCTGCCCGCCAAGCCGCAGTGGGAAAACTACCGCACGGTCTGGGAGGGCTTCGCGTACTACCGGTTTTTCCTCAACTCGGTGTTTGTCGCGGTGATGGTCATCGCCGGCACGCTGCTCACGTGCTGTCCGGCGGCGTACGCGTTCGCGTACTACGACGTCCGGCACAAGGAGCTGATCTTCGGCGCGCTGCTGTGCACGCTGATGCTGCCGGCACAGGTGACGGTGATCCCGCTGTTCAAGGCGTTTGCCGCGATCCACTGGGTGAACACGTACCTGCCGCTGATCGTGCCGGCGTGGCTGGGCGGGAATGTCTTTGGAATTTTTCTCCTGCGGCAGTTTTTCCGCACGATCCCGCGAAGCTTCATCGAGGCGGCGCGGCTCGACGGCGCATCGGAATGGACAATCCTGTGGCGGTTGGTGGTGCCGATGAGCCTGCCGGCGGTCCTGACGGTGGTGATCTTCACTTTCCTCTGGAGCTGGAACGACCTCTTCAACCCGCTGGTTTACTTGCAAAGCGAGTCGCTCGTCACGCTGCCCGTCGGCCTGCTGTATTTCATCGCCCGCGCCGAGCAGCTTACGGGCGGCAGCCTCGGCTCGACGCCCTGGCACCTGGTGATGACGCTCGCCACCGTGATGGTGGTGCCGGTCATCGTGCTGTTCGCGTTCGTACAGCGCCGCTTCGTCGAGGGCGTGGCGGCGACCGGCGTGAAGGGGTAGCGGCGCGCTGCAGTTAAAGGTTGAGAGTTGAAAGCAGATCCGGACCGACTGTCCGGACTTTCAACCTTCAACTATCGTCCGGCAGAAACTCACAGCTTGTCCGGGGCCGTCAGGAAAATCTTCTTCAGCGCCTCGGCGCCGGGTTTGGGCCGGCCGTGGAAGTCGAGCACCGCGGTGTTGATCGGGCAGGGGAAGGGGTCGTGGCCCATCCAGACAATCATGCCGCCGATCTTCGGGAAGCGCTTCTTGATGCCGCGCGCGGCCATGTCGAGCGACTTCACCTGCAGCTGCTGGCTCCACGCGACGAACTCGGCGAGGTTGCGCGCGGGCCGGCCGTTGTCCTTGGCGAAGGCCTCGCCCTGGATCCAGAAGCCGAAGCGGCGCCAGAGCGGGTTGGTCTCGTCGAAGGGCAGGAGGGAGTCCTTCGCGAAATATTTTTCCAGGATGTCCAGCGGGCTCGCGCCGCCGGTGCCGACCTCCGAGCGGAAGAGCGAGTCGTCGCCATCCCAATAACTCTGCGACACGGGCCACCACGGGCCGTGGATGTCCCAGTGCAGCCCCTGGCCGAATTCCTTCTCCGTGGCCTGCGCGCGCGGGCCGGTGGGCGAGGTGTGCAGGAAACGCCGGGCGGGATCGAGGGCGGCGGCTTCGCCGGCCATCATTTGCAGCATGGGATGTGTGGCTGGAGTGGGGAGGCCCGAGCCGACCTTGCCGCCGTCCATCGCGCCCTGCAGCTCGTTGCCGCCGCACCAGCACAGCACGGAGGCGTGGTGTTGGCGACGGGCGATGTAGTCGCGGACGATCGGGCGGGTTTCGGCGATGACCTTCGGATCCTCCGGCGGCCAGTTGTCGATGCCCGAGGAGGAGAACGGGAATTCCTGCCAGACGAGGATGCCGTACTGGTCACACAGGTCGTAGAACGTTTCCCGTTCCAGGAACGCGCCGCCCCAGACCCGAAACACATTGCAGCCCATCGCGGCGTATTCGCGGATGCGCAGTTCGTAGTCGGCCGCGGTGACGTCGGCGTAGTTGGGGCGGATGGGCGTCCAGTTGACGCCCTGCAGAAAAGTCGGCCGGCCGTTGACGACGCAGATCCACGGATCGGCGGCGGCAGGCGCGCCTTCGCAGGCGCGCCAGGTCACGTCCTTGAAGCCCACGGTGCGCGACCACTCGTCGGCCGGGGTGCCGCCCGGTCCGGCGAGCCGGCAGGTGAGGCGGTAGGTTTTTTGCGCGCCCTCGCGGTTGGGCCACCATTTTTCGACGGGGAGACCGGCGAATTTTGCGCCGGCGGCGAGGGCGGCGGGCTCGACGGTCTGGGACAGCAGGCATTGGCCACCGTCCTCGAGACGGACCTCGACGCGGTCCGGCGCCGTGCCGAACAGCGTGAAGCCATCCGGGGCGAGCTGGGCGCGCACGCCGGAGAGTTCGCGGCCGTCCGAGATCTCGAGGGAGATTTTGTCCCAGATGCCGATTTGCACGAGGCGCGGCTGCCAGTCCCAGGTGTAGTTGAAGCGGGCTTTCCAGTCCTTGATTTGAGAGGTGAAGTTGAACTGCCCGAGCCAGCGCGGCGGCAGGTCGAACACGATCTGGAGCTTGTTTACCTCGAGCAGCGGGATCGCGGAGAGATCGAACACGTGCTCGACGAAGCCGTTGGCGAAGCGGCCGACGAGCCGGCCGTTGCAGCAGACCCAACCGGCGGCATCGAGGCCGGCGCAGCGGAGCCGGCGCACCGGGCCCGCTTCCAGCCCGGCGCGGGGGAGCGTGGTGGTGAAGACCCAGATGCGGTTCTCCACCCACTCGGAGGCGCGGCTGTCCATGTTGAAGTTCCAGTCCGGGATCAGGCCCTGCTCGAGCAGCAGCTGCTGCACGGAGGCGGGCACGCGCGCGGGCATGGGCGCGATTTCGCTGCAGAAGTCCGGGGCGCCCAGATCGGTCCCTTCAATCGCGCGCCACGCGTCGGGGGCGTAGCCGGTTAGGGTCCAGGAGGCGGAGGCGAGGTCACGGGAGGATTTCGTGAGAAATGGGGGCAGGGGGCAGGGG
>Ga0114958_10000698_pt1 | contig 28371 bp, 26 predicted proteins | sample C_130208_EF_Meta_FD_89577 | JGI IMG/M metagenome (GOLD analysis project Ga0114958, IMG submission 89577) | Freshwater microbial communities from Lake Croche, Canada to study carbon cycling - C_130208_EF_MetaG | ecosystem: Environmental > Aquatic > Freshwater > Lake | place: Lake Croche, Canada... | reverse complement strand
TCATCCTCATCTTGGTCTCGGGTGCACTGGTGTGGTCAGTGACGGCATGGCTGATGCTTCGATTCGAAGTGCGCTTTCGTGTTCTCATCCCCACTGGCGTGTTGATCTCGTCGTTGATGGGTGCGTATGCACTGGTCGCCCCGATGTGGATGCCCTCCCAGATCACCAGCAACTTGCGCCAGTTCGGCATGTTCGGCATCACGCTTGCACTCATCACCTGGCTCTCAGGGGCGTCACTGTGCATCATGGCCGGGACGTGTCTCGGAGTCGTCCTCGTTGAGGACGATGGATCCATGGGTCGACTGTCGCGGCTCAGAGCGACGACCTTGCTCGTCGATGGAGCTCGCCCTTGCCTCCCGGAGAATCGGCGAAGGCGGGGCATCCCTGAGTCCCTCGTCGCTTCTCTAGAACGCGAGGGGTTATGAGCGACCGATACAGTGCCGCCATGGCCGCACCCAACAGGCTCGACGAGCTCGGGTACTACCTGCTTGCCGGCGGGCCAAGCGATCCCTCGGTCGTCCTCGAGGAGGCTCGACAGGGGGAAGAGCTTGGTCTTGGGACGGCCTTTCTCTCAGAACGCTTCAACATCAAAGAACTCGGCGCTCTCTCGGGAGCTGCCTGCGCAGTGACCTCCACGATGAGAATTGCGCTGGCCACCACCAATCACAATCTCCGACACCCGATCGTCTTTGCCTCTTGGGCGACGACCCTCCATCGGCTGAGTGGAGGTCGGTTCATGCCGGGGATCGGTAGAGGAATTGCTCCGCTCCAGCAGGCATACGGGATTCCACCGATCACCACGGCTCAGATGGAGGATTTCGTTGGGCTCATGCGCCGTCTCTGGCACGGAGAGGTGATCTTCGGACATGACGGCCCGGCCGGGAGCTGGCCGGTACTCCACCTCGATGCCAGCTTCGATGAGGACATCCCCTTGTGTCTCGTGGCCTTTGGGCCCGAATCACTCGCTCTCGGCGGCCGTGCATTCGATGCCGTCGTGCTGCACACGTTCTTCAGCGAGGAGACCGTGCAACGATCGGTGGCGGCAGTGAAACAGGCGGCCGAGGAGGCGGGACGAGATCCTTCCGCCATCAAGGTGTGGTCTTGCCTCGCAACCGTCGGCGACCACCTTGACGAGCCACTCCGGCTTCGCAAGACCGTGGGGCGGCTCGCAACGTATCTCCAGGGCTACGGAGATCTCCTGGTGGCCACAAATGGATGGAATCGAGAGGTGCTCGCCAGATTCCGTTCCGACTCGGTGGTGGCATCGATGAGTGGAGCAATCGATGCGGTCGCCACCGACGACGAACTCGAATATTTCGCCGACCTGCTTCCCGAAGAGTGGCTGGCAGCATCAGCCACCGGCACCCCTGAACACTGCGCCGAGAGGGTCCATCAAGAACTGGTGCTCGGCGCCGATCGGGTAATCCTCCATGGGTCCACACCTAATGAGCTTGCCCCCGTGATTGAGGCCTATCGAAACCTCAACGCTCCAGAGTGACGAGAGCGATTCCGTCCGCAGGAGGGGTGCCACCCGTGACCTGTGCAGCATCATCTACGATCACGAATCGGCCATCGAGGGCAGACCACCGTCACGCTATTCCCGATTGTCCGGTTCCTCCGCGGGTCCGAACCCTTGGCGGTCGGTGGTTGATCGAACGGTCTCTCAACCCTGGCCGGCATGGTGGTCGAACACCGATCACGATCAGGCTCACCATGGACGCCCCCGGAGCCGATGTGACCACGATGGTGGTCGCGGGGATCACGGGTGAACCTCAGTGAGGTGGACAGCCACTGGCTCTCAAGCCCGGCCTCGCGATCTTGGTCGATCGTCGCCTGAATCTCAGGGTCATTTGCCAATGAGAGGTACGCAGCTCGTGATGGATGGCGCATCATCGACAGGAACTGAAAGTCCTCGCCCTCTGGACCCACGAAAAGCTGATCAACCATGCCAGCGAAAATGAACTCCGCTCCAGCAGCCTCTCCGAACCGCTTCATCCCCTGTCCATACGTCATCATCGAAGCCATGGCTACCGGGTCCACAAGTCCGTCGGCACCTCGCTTGATCTTGAGGATGTTGCAGGCCACGATCGGCTGATCCTGGGGGAGCACCTCGAACTCGATGAGCTGCGCGTCCGTGGGGGAGATGAACATGAGGCTCCAATGGCCAAGAAGTCAGAGGGTCAGGGCGGTCCCGTGCACCACCGAGGCTCCTTCTGCCTTGTGCGATGTCAGCTCCAGGGGCCACCCCGACCAAGTCGATTGCTCCGATCGCAGCAGTGGCATGCTGCCAAAGGGTGCCTCACGTTTCGGTGCAGCCGGGTGATTGGCAAGACGTTGACCCAGGGCGCCTCGGCTCCCGCCAGCCTGCACTGCAGGTCTGGTCTTCGGATGATGATGGTCGGGCTGCCGGGATTTGAACCCGGGACCTCTTGTCCCCCAGACAAGCGCGCTAACCAAGCTGCGCCACAGCCCGCTGTGTGCCTGCACTCTAGGGTGAGAATTGGCTCAGCGAGAAATCGCCATGATTTCGGGCCTCATCCCACCGCTGCTCTCGCCACGGGAAGGGCGAAGAAGGCGACGACGACAAAATGGCACAGGGCGCCGAGCACCGTGCCAGCGTGGAAGACCTCATGGTAGCCGAGTACACCGGGAATCGGGTTGGGTCGCTTGAGGCTGTAGGCCACTGCTCCAATCGTGTAGAAGAGGCCACCAGCCATCAGCCACGCGAACCCAGCCACCCCTAAGACATGGAACAATGGCGGGAGCACGAGCAACGCACTCCAGCCGACGACGATGTACGGGATGGCATTGACCCACTTTGGCGCATCAATCCACAGTTGCCGCTGGATGATGCCGATCACGCCACCAACCCATACCACGAGCAGGATCTCGAGTCGCGGAGTACCGAGCAGAACCAGACCGGCGACAGCGGTGTAACTGCCAGCGATGGCGATGAAGATCGTCGAATGGTCCAGGCGCCGCATCCGTCGGCGGGCCTTGGGCGCCCAGCGCACGCGATGAAAAAGCCCGCTCACCCCGAAGAGGGCCAGCATCGATGCGATGTAGATAAGCAGTGCGATCGTGGCCCCGACGGAAGGGGACTCGAGGAGCAGCCATGGGGCCACGACAAGGAAGACGAAGAATGACACGACATGGAACCATCCACGCAGGGTGGGCCGGTCCTCGATTCCACCAACCTCAGAACCGACACCAGTTGCACCGTCACTGTCAATGGGGTGATTTTGCGTGTGATGGGTCGTTGAATCGATGTCGCTCATCAGATCACACCTGAGCCGATGGGCTTCCGTGGCCCTGCTCCGGGTTGGTGAGCCAGGCCCGAGCCTCGAAGAGCCGAACGATGGTCTCCCCGGTTGCTTTGGCCTCAAGGGCCTCAAGGATCCTCTTGTCGAGGGCATCGAGTAGTTCGGTCAAAGTGGCCATGGGTACAGTCTCGCAGACGACGCGCTCATCGTGACCCTCAGCCACCTGCGGCGGCCGTCACGATCTCGACCTGCTGTCCTGCACGAAGTTCGGTGGCCGACCAGCAGGAGCGGGGAATCACCTCGCGGTCAAGCGCTACTGCCACGCCCTTGGTTGAGGAGATCATCTGGTCCACGAGATCCTCAACCCTGGAACCAGAGGCAACCATTGTCGACGCACCGTTGACGGTGATCTCAATCATCGTGCCGGGATCTCCGCCGCAGCGACGAGATCGGCGGCTGGGTGACGTCGACCGTCGAGTTCGGACGCGATGATCTGGGCTGTCAAGGGCGCGAGAAGAATGCCATTGCGATAGTGGCCAGTGGCGATCAGGACGGGACCGTCATCGAGGCGACCGATCATCGGTGCATTGGTCGATGTGGCGGGCCGGAGTCCACACGCCGACTCCACCAGTTCAAGCTCGTCAATACCAGGCAACACCCGTCGCGCGTCATCGAGGAGGGCGAAGACCTGCCCCGCCTGGACTCGCTCGTCGAATCCTCGCTCTTCCACCGTCGCCCCAACGACCAGTTCACCGTCACGTCGTGGCACGAGGTATACGTTTCGACCGCGGACCGTCGCCCGCACCGTGCGCTCGAGCAGTGGTTCTGTTCCTCGAAGCCGCAGGATATGTCCCTTGACCGGCCTCACAATGGGAAGCGGACCCAAGGTGGATTCCACCAGTCCTGTTCGCGCCCCCATCGCCAGCAGCAGTGACTCAGCGGTCATCGAGTCCCCTGAGCCAAGGTGGACCGTGGCCACTGATCCTGACCAGCCCAAGGCCGTCGCCTCCTCATGCACGAACGACACGCCGGACTCGATGCAGGCGCGGACCAGTCCTGCGAGCAGAAGTCGATTGGAGACTTGATGGTCATTGGGGAGCAGCGCTCCAGCCGCCAGGGTGGGGGAGAGGTTGGGCTCGAGTGACCTCAAGGCGGCAGGACGAAGCTCTTCGACATTCAGGCCCAAGGTGCGTTGGAATTCGAGGGTCCGGATCAGATCCGAACGATCTCCAGCATCCTTGGCAGCAAGAAGGCTGCCCGTCACCTCGAACCCTACTGGTCCACCGATGAGCAGCTCGAGATCCGCAGCGAATTTCGGCCACACACCTGCCCCTGTCACGAGGAGTCGAGTCAAGGCTTCTTCACCGAAGTGCGCCTCCGCCGTCGGCGCCAACATGCCTGCCGCGACCCATCCCGCTCCTCGTCCTGGCTGCGGATCGACCACGACGACGTCCCAGCCTGCACAAGCTGCCTCGAAGGCGCACGACAGCCCGATAACCCCCCCGCCAACAACCACAAGACGACGTCCGGCGGAGGTCATCGCAGGTCTCGGATGTCTCGAGGGCTCACGAGGCCATCGTAGGTCGGCGGTGATGGAGTCCGTCCCTGCTAATATTTGTGGACTGCATTCGGGCCAACGTCGTCCCGGAGTGTTGAACGACTGACGACTGCCCGGGGTTCGCCCCGAAGATGACCTGAAGGAGCCTGATGCAGAGCCCGCAGAGTGGTCCCCCTACCGCGAGGGGACTCTACGACCCACGATTCGAACACGATGCCTGTGGCGTCGGAATGGTCGCCGACCTCCACGGCCGCAAGAGCCACGACATCATCGATCAGGCGCTCACCATCTTGGAGAATCTGGCCCATCGTGGCGCCTCGGGCGCTGAGACAAACACCGGCGATGGAGCCGGGATCCTCATCCAGGTTCCTGACGCATTCCTGCGCACCGCCGTCGAAGATCTCCCCGCCCCTGGTAGCTATGCCACCGGACTGGTGTTCCTTTCAAAGAACCCTGACGTCGCCTCCTTGGCTCGGTCCGCCTTCGAGGCGATCGCGGCCGAGGAAGGCTTCGCGGTCCTCACCTGGCGCTCGGTCCCGGTTGAGTCGTCGGATCTCGGCGACTCGGCCCTGGCGGCTGAGCCGCTGATCGAGCAGGTGGTTCTCGTGTCGTCATCGGAGCAGACCGCAGGCCGGCTCGGCATCGACATCGACCGTTGCGCCTTCGTGGTGCGCAAGCGTGCCGAGCATGCGATTGAGGGGCTCTATGTGCCTTCGCTGTCCTCGAGGACCATGGTCTACAAGGGCATGCTCACCTCCGAGCAGTTGCGGACCTATTTCCTCGATCTCTCCGAGCCGGCGATGGAGTCGGCCGTCGGCCTCGTCCACTCGCGATTCTCAACCAACACCTTCCCGAGCTGGCCGCTCGCCCACCCCTATCGACTCATCGCTCACAATGGAGAGATCAATACCGTCCGCGGAAATCGAAACTGGATGCGCGCACGCGAGGCCCTGTTGGCCAGCGATCTGATACCCGGAGAGATCTCTCGGCTGTTTCCGATCTGCACCGAAGGCGCCAGCGACTCGGCGTCGTTCGACGAGGTGCTCGAGCTTCTCCACCTCGGTGGTCGGAGCCTGCCTCACGCCATGTTGATGATGATCCCTGAGGCTTGGGAGCGCCATGAGTCGATGGACCCGGACCGCCGAGCTTTCTACGAGTTCCACTCCGCGCTCATGGAAGCCTGGGATGGTCCCGCCAACGTCGCCTTCACTGACGGCACAGTCATCGGGGCGGTTCTCGATCGCAATGGCCTTCGACCTGCGCGCTACTGGGTCACCGAGGATGGTCGGGTGATCTTCGCCAGCGAGGTCGGCGTCTTGCCCGTCGATCCAAGCACGGTTGTGCGCAAGGGACGCCTCGATCCAGGTCGCATGTTCCTCGTAGACACCGATCAGGGGCGGATCGTGGCCGACGATGAGATCAAGGCGTCGTTGGCGGCTGAGCAGCCCTATGCCACCTGGCTCGGCGACAACCTGGTCAACCTCGATCTGCTTCCCGATCGGCGGATGCTCACTCCACAGCATGCCAGTGTCGTGACGCACCAGCGGCTCTTTGGGTACACCGCCGAGGAGCTTCGGGTGATTCTGCGACCCATGGCCACCTCGGGTCTCGAGCCCATCGGCTCCATGGGTTCGGACACCCCGCTCGCCGTACTCTCGGAGCGGCCCCGCTTGGTCTACGACTACTTCATCCAGCTGTTCGCTCAGGTCACCAACCCACCACTCGATGCCATCCGAGAAGAGCTGGTCACCGCCCTGTCTGGTTCCATCGGCCCAGAGAGCAATCTGCTCAACCCCGGCCCCGAGAGCTGTCGGCAGATCGTGATCAGTCAGCCGGTCATCGATCGAGACCAGCTCGCCAAGTTGATCTACGTCAACGAGCACGGGGAGACGCCTGGGTTCGAATCATTCGCCGTCGACGGACTGTTCCCGGTGCCGCGTCCCGGCGAGGATGCAGGAGCACTCCTGGCGGAAGCCATCGCGTCGATCTGCAGTCAGATCTCGGCAGCGATTGCTCAAGGCGCCAACATCATCGTTCTGTCCGACCGCAACTCCACGATGGAGCTCGCCCCGATCCCATCGCTTCTGCTCACGGCCGCAGTGCACCAGCACCTGGTCCGCCAGAAGGAGCGCACCAAGGTCGGGTTGGTCGTAGAGAGCGGCGATGCCCGAGAAGTTCACCACATGGCCCTGCTCATCGGATTCGGAGCCGGAGCAGTGAACCCGTACATGGCGTTCGACACGATCGACGACATGATCTCGTCGGGTCTCCTCGAGGGGGTCAGTCCACGCCAGGCTCACAAGAATTACACCAAGGCTGCATCCAAGGGCGTGCTCAAGGTCATGTCCAAGATGGGTGTGTCGACGGTGGCGTCGTACACCGGCGCCCAGATCTTCGAGGCCATCGGCTTGTCTCAGCCCGTGATCGACCTCTACTTTACCGGGACCTCAAGCCGTATCGGCGGCATCGGTCTCGATGTGTTGGCACAAGAGGTGCTGCTTCGCCACCGAGATGCCCACTCCGCTCGACCCACCGAGCGCGCTCATCGAGAGCTTGCCGTCGGTGGCGAGTATCAGTGGCGGCGAGAGGGTGAGGTCCATCTTTTCAATCCCAAGTCAGTCTTCAAGCTGCAGCACGCCACCCGCTCTGGCCGCTACGAGATCTTCAAGGAGTACACGCAACTCGTTGACGACCAGGCAGAGGAGCTCTGCACCCTGCGGGGGTTGATGCGACTGCGAACGGACGAATCAACACCCTTGGACATCGGCGAGGTCGAGTCGGCAGCACAGATCGTGGCACGCTTCAGCACCGGAGCGATGTCCTATGGCTCGATCTCGGCAGAGGCCCACGAGACACTGGCGATCGCCATGAACCGCCTCGGTGGCCGTTCGAATACGGGTGAGGGCGGCGAGGACGTGAAGCGCTTCACCCCAGACGCCAATGGAGACCTGCGACGCAGCGCCATCAAACAAGTTGCGTCGGGGCGCTTTGGCGTGACAAGTGACTACCTCGTAAATGCCGATGACATCCAGATCAAGATCGCTCAAGGTGCCAAGCCCGGGGAGGGCGGACAACTGCCGGGGCACAAGGTCTATCCCTGGATCGCCGCCACCCGTCACTCGACACCAGGTGTCGGCCTCATCTCGCCGCCACCGCACCATGACATCTACTCAATTGAGGACATCGCTCAGCTGATTCACGACCTCAAGAGCGCCAATCCGAAGGCCCGAGTCCACGTCAAGCTTGTCTCCGAAGCTGGGGTCGGCACTGTGGCCGCGGGAGTGGCCAAGGCTCACTCCGACGTCGTCCTCATCTCAGGCTACGACGGCGGCACCGGAGCCGCTCCGCTCACGTCGCTCAAGCACGCGGGTGGCCCCTGGGAGCTTGGGCTCGCCGAGACCCAACAGACCCTTCTCATGAACGGGCTTCGCGATCGCATCGTGGTGCAAGTCGATGGCCAGATGAAGACCGGACGCGACGTGGTGATCGCAGCACTTCTCGGTGCAGAGGAGTTCGGCTTCGCCAGTGCACCTCTGGTGGTGTCGGGCTGCGTGATGATGCGCGTCTGTCACCTCGATACGTGCCCCGTGGGGATTGCCACCCAGAACCCCAAGCTTCGAGAGCGCTTCAGCGGTACTCCGGAGTTCGTCGAGACCTTCTTCGAATTCATTGCCGAAGAGGTACGCGAACTTCTCGCTGCACTGGGCTTGCGATCCATTGACGAGGCAGTGGGACGCACCGACCTGCTCGATGCCGCCCGAGCCGTCAACCATTGGAAGGCCGCCGGGCTCGATCTCTCGACCATCCTCGATGCTCCCTCCAGCGTGACGGGCATCGTCACCCGTTGCACGACGACACAGGATCATGGCCTTGACATGGCGTTAGATCAGCAGATCATCCCCCAGATGGCAGCCACCTTGGCGTCTGGCGAGCCGGTCCAGATCGCCTTGCCCATCACCAACCGCGACCGCTCGGTTGGGGCCTTGACGGGCTACGAGATCACCAAGCGCTTCGGTGGCAGCAGTCTCCCCGACGACACCGTGCAGATCACCTTGACCGGTTCGGCCGGTCAGAGCTTTGGCGCGTTTGTGCCCAAGGGGATCACCATGCGGCTGATCGGGGACGCCAACGACTACGTCGGCAAGGGGCTTTCCGGTGGCCGAATCGTCGTGGCTCCTGACCCACGAGCACCCTTCGTGGCAGAGGACCAGATCATCGCCGGCAATGTCCTGCTCTATGGGGCGACCTCGGGCGAGCTCTATGTGCGCGGACGGGTGGGAGAGCGATTCTGCGTTCGCAACTCTGGTGCCACCGCAGTGGTCGAGGGCGTGGGTGACCATGGATGTGAGTACATGACCGGCGGGCGGGCAGTGGTACTTGGACCGACGGGACGCAACTTCGGTGCCGGGATGTCTGGAGGCATGGCTTTCTTGTTTGATCCTGCTCGAACAGTGGGGGACCGGGTCAACAACGAGATGGTCGACGTCGAGCCGCTGACCGACGAGGACGAGCAATGGCTCCGTGACGTACTCGCCGTCCATCTCGCAGAAACCGGCTCGGCGGTCGCTGAACGAATCCTCGATGACCCTGCGTCACTCGCAGACTTCGTCAAGATCATGCCTCGCGACTACCGCCGAGTCCTGAAAACCATCGCCGATGCCGAACGTGATGGGCGGGACGTGAACGAAGCGATCATGGAGGCCTCACATGGGTAAGCCAAGCGGATTCCTTGAGTTCCCTCGCGAACTTCCCGAGCGCCGGCCGGTTCCGGTCCGGCTGCGCGACTGGCGCGAGGTCTACGAGCCATTCAGTGAGGATCAGACAAGGACTCAGGGTGCCCGCTGCATGGACTGCGGCATTCCGTTTTGTCATGAGGGCTGCCCACTCGGGAACCTGATCCCCGAGTGGAACGACCTCGTCTACCGAGGTGATTGGTCGACGGCCATCGAGCGCCTCCACGCCACCAATAACTTTCCCGAGTTCACTGGTCGACTCTGCCCTGCCCCTTGCGAGGGAAGCTGCGTGGTCGGCATCAACGACGACCCGGTAGCAATCGAGAGGATCGAGTTCGAGATCATCGAGCGTGCCTGGGCCGAGGGATGGGTGACCCCCCAGCGACCGGCCGAGCGCACCGGCAAGCGGGTGGCCATCGTGGGATCCGGCCCGGCGGGCCTCGCTGCCGCCCAGCAGTTGGTCCGAGCTGGTCACGACGTCGTCGTCTTCGAGCGAGCCGAGCAGCCAGGTGGGTTGCTGCGCTTTGGGATCCCTGAGTTCAAGATGGAAAAGGCCGTGGTCGAACGCCGAATCAATCAGCTCGTCGAAGAGGGTGTCGTCTTTCGGACGTCGACCTCGGTGGGACTTGTGGCCGACGATCCCGCACGCTGCGAGCCTGGCCACGAACGAGGAGCCGGGGCTGCCGTGAGCCCCGACGTCACCGTCGTGTCGGCCGAAGAGATCGCAGCCAGCTTCGATGCCATCGTGCTGGCGGGGGGATCAACGAATCCCCGCAACCTCGATATTCCCGGCCGAGAGTTCGCCGGGATCCACCTCGCCATGGAGTACTTGAAGCCGGCCAACATGGTTCAGGACGGCACGCTCGTTGAGCACCCAATCAATGCGGAGTCCAAGCATGTCGTCATCATCGGTGGCGGCGACACGGGCGCCGACTGCCTTGGCACCGCACACCGGCAGGGCGCTGCATCGGTCACCCAACTCGAGATCATGCCTCCGCCTCCGGCCAATCGTGGTGCTGCGAACCCCTGGCCAACCTGGCCGGTCATCATGCGAACAGCATCGGCCCACGAAGAAGGAGGGGAGCGCTTGTATTCGATTACCAGTTCGGCCTTCCTCGGTGACGAGAGTGGCCGCGTCCGTGCGATCTTGGTGAACGATGTTGAGATGACGTCTGGACCACACGGTCCACGCTTTGAGCCGGTTCCCGGCACCGAGCGCGAGATCCCAGCGGACCTGGTCTTCCTTGCGATGGGATTCACTGGCCCAGAGGTGACCTCCGTCGTGGCCGAATTGGGCCTCGACCTTGACCCTCGTGGAAACGTGGCCGCGGGAGCCGACTGGTCGACATCTCGTCCCGGCGTGTTCGTGTGCGGTGACATGACCCGAGGACAAAGCCTCATCGTTTGGGCCATTGCTGAAGGCCGCTCCGCTGCCGCCAGTGTCGACGCCCATCTCGTCGGGACCACCGAATTGCCAGCCCCGCTCCGGCCCGGCACGGTAGCGCTGCGCTAGCTGGTCACGAGGGCGCCCCCTCGTCGATCAGTTCGGACCAGGAATATGGTTCGATTCTGACGACGGCCCCCGTGTGCGGGGCATCGATCATCAACTGGCCTCCGATGATCAGGCCAACGTGGCCGATTGATCTCGCCGAAGCACCGAAGAAGGCAAGATCACCCGCTTGTCCGGGGGAGCGAACGATTCGAGCGACATCATGCTGAGCCTGGGCCGTGCGAGGCATTTGACGACCCCCAGATCGTTCGGCTGCAACGATGAGACCTGAGCAGTCATAGCTTTGTGGTCCGTTTCCACCCCATGCGTAGGGAATTCCAAGGGCATGGACTGCGAAGTCAATGGCCCGGGCATCGGCGTCTTGGAGATGGGGCCGGTCGCTGAGGCTGAGCGACAACACTTCAACCTCGAGGGCTGACGACGACGAACCCAAGGTCGATCTCAGGGCTTCAGCGAGAGAACCATATTGCGCAATAGCCCGACACATCCGATCCTCAGCCTCTCTCGCCGCGCGGGTCACGTTCAAGCGTCGAGGAGAAGCGTCAGCCACCACCCCGAACACCCCGCCATCCCATCCCCACCACGGAGGCGGCCTGCCGATCGGGAGCCGCCCCGAACGCGATGCCAGCCAGCCGAGAGCACCAAGGATGTACCACGGAGATGCCGGGCAACTCGCTGCCGCACGACGCTCGGCTTCCATCCATGGACCCGGAACTGCTAGCGCCCCGGTTGGCGCCGAAAGGACCGGTTCGCCGCTGACACCAGCTCCTCCAACCTGCACCACCACTGCCCCGAGGAGCCCGATGACCAGCACGAATATGACAAACGGTACTGCTGCGACCATGAGGATCCGAACCGGCAGAGGACGTTGCATAGAGCGCAACGGTCGCCTCGAGTCACGTCGACGGGTACCATGCAGCGCCGACCACATTGTTCGTCGAGGAGGGGGACAGCAATGCTCAAGAGCACCATGCAGGAGACGCCGCTGCTCATCAGCGACATCCTCACCTATGGCCAGCAGGTCCATGCGCAGTCCAAGGTCATCACTGTGCTCGAGGATGGTTATCGAGAGGCCACCTTCGCCGAGGTGGGCCATCGGGCCGCGCTTCTTGCGAGTGCGCTCTCGAAGCTCGGAGTTGGCACTGGAGATCGCGTGGGGACGTTCCTGTGGAACAACCAGGCCCACATGGAGGCCTACCTCGGCATCCCGTCAATGGGAGCGGTCCTGCACACACTCAACATCCGTCTCTTCCCCGAGCAGCTCAGCTACGTCATCAATCACGCGGAGGACAAGGTCGTGATCGTCGACGACGTCCTCGTGCCATTGCTGGCCCGTGTCGTCGATCAACTGACATCCGTCGAGACCTTCGTCGTGGTGGGTGATGGCGATGCCTCGGCACTCGGTGACGTGGTCCGTTACGAGGATCTTCTGACCGAGGCAGAGCCCTTCGCCGACTGGCCGGTCCTCGATGAGACCGCCGCTGCCGCGATGTGTTATACGAGTGGAACGACGGGCAACCCCAAGGGGGTGGTCTACTCGCACCGGTCGACATATCTGCACTCGATGGCTGCGACGTCGGCAAATTCGATCGGCATGAGCGAGCGTGACCGGATCCTGGTCATCGTGCCCATGTTCCACGCCAATGCCTGGGGGAACCCCTATGCGGCATGGATGTCGGGATGTGACCTCATCCTCCCGCAGCAGCACCTCATGGGTCAGGCCCTGTCCCGCATCATCCCCGAGCAGCGACCCACCCTGGCCTGCGGGGTGCCCACCGTATGGAACGATCTGCTCGCTGTGGCCACCGCATCACCAGTCGACATGAGTTCGCTGCGAATGGTGACAGCCGGAGGCTCCGCGGTGCCTCGAACGCTCATGGAGTCGTTCGAAGCCCTCTTCGGCGTCAACATTGTTCAAGGGTGGGGCATGACAGAGACCAGCCCACTCGCCGCCATGAGTCACCCACCATTCCGCTCTGACCCATCACGCGCCATGGATTACCGGGTGAAGGCCGGGAGAGTGCTCTCTGGGGTCAAGGTTCGGGTCGTGGCCGATGATGGTGCCGTGCTGCCGAATGATGGTCAGAGCGTCGGTGAATTCCAGATCGCCGGACCCTGGATCACAGCCTCGTATTACCTCGACGATGACCAGGAGAAGTTCCATGACGGGTGGCTCCGCACCGGTGACGTCGGCACCCTCGATGCCGAGGGATTCATGGTCATCGCTGATCGATCCAAAGACGTCATCAAGTCGGGAGGCGAGTGGATCTCGAGCCTGGAGCTTGAGGACGAGATCATGGCCCATCCTGACGTCTTTGAGGCAGCAGTGGTGGCGGTCCCGGATGACCGCTGGGACGAACGACCGTTGGCCTGCGTCGTGGTGCGCCCTGGCGTGACGATCACGGCAGAATCGTTGCTCGACTTCCTCCAGAGCCGGGTAGCGAAGTGGTGGCTCCCTGAGCGGTGGACCTTTATCGACGAGGTACCCAAGACCTCGGTGGGTAAGTTCGACAAGAAGGTCCTCCGGGCCCAGTACGCCGCAGGGGAGCTCTCCGTCACGATCGTGGCTCCTGGATCGTGAGGGACGAGCAGGTCGACACACTGGCCAGCCATCTTGGAGACGCTGCAGAACAGCTGGCTGATCTTGCCCTTGACCTATTGAACGAGGCCATGGGCGATGCTGATCCGAAGGCCTCTCCGGCCGCTACGGCCGAGCGTGTGGTCACGAGAGCTCGGCGAAGCGTTGTCAAAGCCATCCAACTCCTCGAGGGGATCAATCGGCCAGGAGAGCCTGACTTCGACTAGCTGGTGGAGCCTTCAATCTGGTTCAGGGCATCGATCAGCTGTCTCAGGCGACCGAAGTGCAGCCGATTGAAGTGGAATGCCAGCCGAGGTAGCTCGAGATGGTCGTCGCTCGACACTTCCGGTGGCATCGGATCAATCCGGCGGATCCGACCTTCGACGATGATGTCGGCAAACCGAACATTGATCTCTTCGAGCTCTTCATCGGTCGGTGTGGCTCGAAGCCGGAGCACCATGAGGTCCCCGACCATGCGGCTCGAATGGTAGATCCGGTAGAAGCCCTCGATGACGCCCATCGCCTCGTCGACGCTGCTGACCACCGAATAGAAGTCTGCGTCCTCGCGCGAGACGTACCCGGCGGCGATGGCCTGGCTGTCGATGAAATCTTGCCAATGATGCCAGTAGCTGTCGCCAGGGGTCTCGACGAGGATGACTGGCGCAGGCTGCGCTTTGCCCGTCTGAAGGAGAGTGAGCAGTTCGAAGGCCTCGTCCAGGGTCCCGAAGCCGCCGGGCAGAATGACATAGGCGTCCGATTCCTTCACCAGGATCAGCTTGCGAGTGAAGAAGTAGTGCATTTCGACGAGCTTGGTGTCCTCGGCGATGATCGGATTCGCTCCCTGCTCCATCGGCAGCTTGATGTTCACACCGAAGGACCGCTCACGGCCTGCCCCCTCGGTGCCGGCCTGCATGATGCCTGGACCTGCCCCCGTCACCACCATCCAGCCGTCATCAGCCAAGCGCTCAGCCAGCTCTCGGGCGAGGACGTAGACCGGATCGTCGGCTTGGGTCCTCGCCGAACCGAACATTGTGACTTTGGGGACCGCTCGGTAGGGTCCGAAGATGCTGAATGCCTCCGCCATCTCTCGCAGCGCTGCGTCAGCGATCTTGAGGTCGAGCGTGTGGGTAGTCCGACGAGCCAAGACCCCGATGGTCTCAAGAAGGGAGCGCACAAGCGTCGCTTGGCTGGCGGTGAGATCTTCCGAGGCCGGCACCTCGTCAAGGAGCGATCGCCAGATCTCGGCGTCGGCGCTCTCTGCGCTCAACTGACCGGCACGCCGTAGAGGGTCGTCCGTTGCACAAGCGGTCGGCCGAGTGGGCTCACGATGGCTTCGAGGTCTTCGGTCTCCATGCGCTGACCATGCGATGCTCCAGCAGCCCGGGAAATGTTCTCATCCATCAGGGTCCCGCCCAAGTCATTGGCCCCCGCCTGGAGCACCTGCGCTGATCCCTCCACGCCCATCTTGACCCAACTGACCTGGATATTGTCGATTGAACCCCGGTAGGCCAGCCGTCCGACGGCGTGCATCAACAGAGCCTCTCGCCAGGTTGGTCCTTTGCGGGACATGCCCCGGAGGAACACGGGGGTCGCCATGTGGACGAAGGGGAGCGGGACGAACTCAGTGAACCCACCAGTCCTCGCTTGGACCTCGCGGGTCGCCACCATGTGCTTGGCCCACGAGCGGGGACCTTCCACGGTCCCGAACATGATCGTGACGTTTGAGTTCAGACCGACTCGGTGCGCCGTCTCATGCACTTCGAGCCACTGCTCGGTCGTGACCTTGTCGGGGCAGATCACGGCACGGACCTCGTCGTCGAGGATCTCAGCCGCCGTCCCTGGGAGGGTACGCAAACCACGGTCCTTGAGTGCAGTGAGGTAGTCGGCGAGAGACATCTCGGAACGACGAGCTCCCTCGAAGACTTCAAGGGCGCTGAAGGCGTGAATGTGGATCTTGTCAGAGCCCTTATGGACCGCATCGATGACGTCGAGATAGTAGTCACCATCGAACGAAGGATGAATGCCACCCTGGAGGCAGACCTCGGTGGCTCCGTCAGCCTCGGCTTCGGCCACCCGACGGGTGACCTCATCGAGGTCAAGAAGGTAGGGATCACCCCGGAGATTGAGCGACAGCGGACCCTTGGAGAAGGCACAGAACTTGCACTTGAACGTACAGACATTGGTGTAGTTGATATTCCGATTGATGACATAGGTCACGTCATCGCCCACGGTCGAACGACGAAGGTCATCGGCGACCTCACACACAGCGGCCACTTCGGCCCCTCGAGCACTGAACAGGTCCTCGATCTCTCCGAGGCCGAGCTCCTCGCCGCTTGTGAATCCGTCGAGGATCTCAGCGATCCGACCAGAGATGGCACGGTGAGAACTGCCGACAAGCAATGGAGGCGCTATCTCGCCACCAGAGATCCATCGTGAATCTCGAGCCAGGCCGGCTGCGTCAGAGAGCACCCGCACCGGGGTCACCATTGCGGCGTCGAACCAGCGCTCTGATTCGGCAAGGTATTCGGGATAGGCCGTGAGCCGGGGAGTGAGCGAAAAACCTGCGGCCGCCACCCGGGCCTCGAGCAACTCGAGTTCCGGCCACGCACGTTCTGGATTGACGTGGTCGATTGTTACCGGCGAGATGCCTCCGAAGTCATCGATTCCGGCCGCCAGCAATGTCACAGGATCATCGATGAGGTTCGGAGGTGCTTGGACGTGAATGCTCATCGGGAGGACGATCCGAGCCACTGCGATGGTCCAGAGCAGCTCGTCCATCGGGGCTGCGGGATGCAAGGCCATCAGCGTGCCGGCCTTGGGGAGGAAGTTCTGGATGATCACCTCCTGAACATGGCCGAAGTTCGCGTGTGACGCGGCAATGGCCGCGAGGGCATCGAGCCTGTCTTGGCGGCTCTCGCCTATCCCCACGAGAAGTCCTGATGTGAAGGGGATGGCGAGTTCGCCTGCGGCGTCGAGCGTGGCGAGACGACGATCAGGAGCCTTGTCCGGAGCGAGACGATGAGCGTCGAGATCAGGATTGAGACTCTCGAGCATCATCCCCTGGCTGGCCGAGACCGGCCGGAGCATGGCGAGCTCCTCTGCGAAGAGTGCGCCGGCATTGATATGGGGCAGCAGACCGGTGGTTTCAACGACGGCCTTGGCTGCTGCGGCGACATACTCGACCGTTGAAGCGAAACCGTGCTCGGCAAGCCACGCCGCGGCGATCTCGTACCGAAGTTCGGGGCGCTCTCCGAGAGTGATCAGGGCTTCGGTGCAGCCTTGCGCGGCACCTTCGGTAGCGATCTCCACCACCTGAGCGATCGACAGATAGGGACTCTCGAGGCGGGCAGGTGCCTTGGCGAATGTGCAATAGCCACAACGATCCCGGCAGAGCATGGTGAGCGGTATGAACACCTTGGGCGAATAGGTCACCCTCGTTCCGGTTGCGCCATCCCTGCGAGCCGAGGCCCGTTGCATGAGCGATTCGAGGGGTTCCTCGATTAACTCGCTAGTGATGTCGTCCATGACCCCCGCTCTCGCCTGCCACCTCGAGCATGCTGTACATCGACGACCGTAGGCGACGCCGGCCCCCGCCCGTGCACTGACTCGAGAGACCGGCTGGTTCGAGCACTTGATGTCATCGAGAGGCTTCGGCCAGCATGCTGCGTGCAGCCCGGATCACGCCGTCAACGGTGATGCCCAACTCGCCGAAGACCTTGGGTCCCGGCGCGCTCGCGCCAAAGCGGTCGATTCCAAGCGATTGAGTTGCCACTGCGCTCCACCCGAATGTGCTCGCTGCCTCGACAGACAGCGTGGGCACGGCCGGCGGCAGCACCGCGTCACGCTCGTGGGCCGGTCGGCGGAGATACCACTCCATGCACGGCATCGAGACCACTCGTACCGTCAGGCCACCATCGGCCAGCACCCGCGCCGCATCGAGAGCGAGGTTCACCTCACTGCCCGTGGCGACAATCGAAAGATCCAAGGAGCCGTTTCCGAATTCGCTGAGTACGTACCCGCCGGTCGGGAGACCCTCGGCACCGCGTGAGGCGGTCTCAGCGAGGACAGGGAGATTCTGGCGGCTCAGGATCAATGCCACCGGGCCATCGGCCTCGAGCGCTGAACGCCAGGCCACGGCACATTCGTTGGCATCGGCCGGCCGGATCACACTCAGCTCTGGCATGGCCCGCAGCGAGGCGAGCTGCTCTACCGGCTGATGCGTGGGGCCATCCTCGCCAACCCCAATGGAATCGTGAGTGAAGACGTAGACCACCTTGGCCCCGGAGATCGCAGCCACCCTGATGGCGCCGCGCATGTAGTCGGAGAACACGAAGAAGGTCCCGCCAATGGGCAGGATCCCGCCATGGAGCGCCATCCCGGTCATCGCAGCACCCATGGCGTGTTCGCGGATTCCGAAGTGCACCTGTCGGCCTCCAGGATCTCCAGCCGACTGGGCTCGTGCATCGGGAAGGTCCGTACCGGTGTTCTCGGTGAGATCGGCGGACCCAGAGAGCAGTCCAGGCAAGAGCGGCGCCGTCCCGGCAAGGCAGGTGGCGAAGGATCGCCGTGTGGCGATCTGGGCACCCGTCTCGAACTGGGGGAGCGGCGCGGCAATCGCTGCCGAGAGGTCGCCCGCCACCTGTGCGACGAACGCGATCCCGCGTTCGCCGGCCGCCTCGACCCGTCGCTTCCACTCCTCATGGTCTTGGCGTCCTGTGCTCGTGGCTTCGAGATAGCCATCGAGGACCTCAGGTGCCACCACGAACGATTGTTCGGGATCGAGACCCATCAACTCCTTGGTCGCTGCGATCTCCTCCGCCGGGAACGGGTTTCCGTGGGCCAACGGCGAGTCAGTGAACATCGGCGAGGGAAACCCAATATGCGACCGCAAGATCACCAGGGCTGGCCGATCCTCATCGGCCATTGCCTCCCGAAGACCCGCTTCGATTGCCGCAAGGTCGTTGGCTCGATCGCCGAGCTCGATGACCTGCCAGCCATACGCTTCGAACCGTCGAGCAGCATCATCGGAGAGCGCCAATTCCGTGCGACCGTCAATGGTGATGTGGTTGTCGTCGTAGATGCAGGTCAGACGTCCAAGACCAAGGTGACCGGCCAGCGAGGCGGCCTCGTGACTCAATCCCTCCTCTAGGCACCCGTCACCGGCGATCACCCAGGTGCGATGGTCGCACAGATCACTGCCATGACTCGTTCGCAGCTGCCGTTCGGCGATGGCCATACCCACTGCATTGGCGAGACCCTGGGCCAACGGTCCGGTGGTGACTTCGACGCCCGGGGTCACCCCCACCTCTGGATGGCCGGGCGTACGACTGCCGAGCTGACGGAATGCCTCGAGGTCCTCAAGTGTCAGGTCGTAGCCCGTCACGTGGAGCATCGAATACAGAAGGACCGAGGCGTGACCTGCCGAGAGCACGAAGCGGTCCCGGTCTGGCCATGCCGGATCTGTCGGATCAAAGCTCATCACCCGCCCGAAGAGCACATGGGCGAGCGGCGCAAGCGCCATGGCGGTGCCTGGATGGCCTGAATTGGCCTTGCGTACCGCATCCATCGCCAAGGCCCTGATGGTTCGGACCGCGAGGTCCTCCCACTCATCGCCGTTCTCCACTCCACCTCTGTGCTCAGCCATAGAGCGATGCTACAGAACGCAGGAGTCTCGCCTGTTGGCCCAGAAGGCATCCGGTAGCCTTCTGACATGAGCCGACATGCCCTGCAGGTGCCACCCAACTGCGACCTCACGCTTGGGATGGTCTGCATCGACAAGGCAACACCGGGGCGAAGCACCTGGATCATGACTGCGGACGAACGATTCGAGAATCCGGCCGGCATCATGCAAGGGGGATTCCTGACCGCCTTCGTGGATTCGTCCATGGGAGCCGCCGCAGTGACCTTCGCCGTGGATCGCAAGGTCTTCGTCGCCAACGCCGAGCTCAAAATAAGCTTCATGGCGCCGATAGCCTCAGGATGTGAGATGACCTGCTCCGCCGAAGTCGTCTCTGGTGGCAAGCGCGTGGCCTTCGTGGAGGCGAGCGTGGTCGATGCTGCCGGTCGACTGTTAGCGAGGGCGAGTTCCACCTACGTCTACCGTGAGCGCAAGTAGGATCCGTCCATGGCAAATCGCAGATGGAGTGGCCTCAAGGCCCAGGGCGGCGACGTCATCAACCTGGTGGTCAGCTACCTCAAGCAAGAAACGGTTGGTCCGCTCAAGGATCTGGGTCGCTACACGGCCTATGGGACACTGGGATCGGTCTTCATCGGCGGAGGACTCGTGCTGTTACTCGTCGGGTTGTTGCGAGGCCTTCAGACCTTCTCGTGGTTCCAAGGCAACCTCGACTGGATTGCATATGTCGTGGTCTTGTTGGTTGCGGTGGCGATCGGAGCACTGGCTGCGTGGCGAATCAGCAGCGGACCTGCGAAGCGACGTATACCGAAGCAGGAGACGAGCAAGTGAGCAGCTCGAAGGGACCCATCACCAGATCAGATCTCGAGACGGCGTTCTCAGGCCTAGTGTCCGATGGCCAGGACAGCGTGGCCGAGGCGGGCGTGAAGGCTGCCGGCATCGCTGGCGCCTTCGGGTTCTTGGCACTGGCGATCACCTATGTGATCGGCCGCCGAAAAGGACGTCGGTCGCGGACCGTCGTTGAAGTCCGGAGAATCTGAGTGGCCGGCACCGTCATCGCCTGGATCTATCGCACGGGGTTGCGTCGGGGCACCACCGGGAGCCATTGGGCTTGGATCGTGGTGGCGGTCGCCGCACGCATCATCCGCAACGAAGTGGCACGCGAAGAGCGAGCGGTAATTTCGATGCCCGTCAAGGCGGGCGATCGACTGATCGTCTCGGCCTCGAAGCCCGAGCCAAAGCGCTAAGCCCGATGGAGCCATTCCGGCCGGTCCTTCCGGGCGAGCGCATCATGCTCGTCGACGCCAAAGAGCGCCGTTACCTCGTCACCATGGTCGAGGGGGCATCGTTCCACACCCATGCAGGGATCGTGTCCCACGACGACATCATCGGGGCCGATGAAGGCAACGTCGTCGTCGGATCGACTGGACGTAACTTCTTGGTCCTGCGCCCCACGCTGGCCGACGTCGTCGTCAAGATGCCACGGGGAGCTCAAGTGATCTACCCCAAAGATCTTGGGGCCATCCTCATCGCCGCCGACATCGGTCCGGGCATGCGGGTCCTCGAAGCTGGTGTGGGATCCGGGGCGCTCTCGATGACGCTTCTGCGTGCAGGCGTGTCCCTGCTCGGCTACGAGATCAGGGAGGATTTCGCCACCCATGCCCGCAAGAATGTCGTCGCCATGCTCGGTGACGACATCGACTACACGATCGAGATCCGTGACGTCACCGAGGGGATTGAAGAGCGCGGCCTCGACCGCATCATTCTCGACATGCCCGAACCATGGAAAGTCGTTGAGCACGCGGCAGAGGCCCTGCGTCCCGGTGGAATCTTGCTGGCCTACCTGCCCACCATCAATCAGACGGCGCAGCTGCGCCAAGTCCTTGATGAGGGCTCCTTTGGCATGGCCGAGACCACGGAGATCCTCAGGCGGACGTGGCACATCGAAAAAAGAAGCGTCCGTCCCGACCACCGCATGGTGGCGCACACGGGATTCCTGACTACAGCGAGACGGTTGCTGGCTACACCAACGTGAGCCGGCGGGCGGAGACTATGCCTCTTCGATGAAGATGCACTCTCCGGGGCACTCTTCCGAAGCCTCAACGACGGCGTCCTTCAGGTCGTCAGGGACGCCCGCCATGCCAGCTGAGCCGCCCGGCTCGTTCTTCACTGATCCGTCTTCCTTGACATAGGCCAGACCATCATCGAGCAGTGTGAAGACGGCAGGAGCGATCTCCTCGCAGAGGCCATCACCCGTGCAGAGATCCTGATCGATCCAAACCTTCATCTGTGCTGTCCTCCTGATGAGAGACGGCGACGATGCCTCTGCACCACACCAATCCGTCTCATGAACTTTGAGACAACTCTAGTCGGAGTGACTCAGGCAACTCGCGGACCGCGACCACCTGTCGGGTCGCCGAAGGCTCCGTCTAGGGTGACCATCGAGGGAGTTGGACCATGGACGACCAAAAGGCAGCAGAGGCCAACCAGAGCGAGCTTGACTCCGCGCTGCACGAGATCGGCGCTCTGCGTCAGCAACTCGAGGAGCACCCCAATCGAGTCGAAGCACTCGAGGAGAAGGTGCTCGAGGTCCAAGGTGACCTGATGGCTGCTCGCTCGCAGAATCAGACGCTCGCCGAGACCCTGCGGCAAGCCCGAGATCAGCTTGCGACGCTGCGTGCCGAGGTAGCCCAGCTCTCCGAACCACCAAGCAGCTATGGCACGATGTTGGGCCTGAACCACGACGGTACCGCTGACGTGTTCGCTGGCGGGCGCAAGCTGCGGGTGTCGGTGCACCCCGATCTCGACCCCGGCCAGCTGCACCGAGGCGACGAAGTCGTCCTCAACGAGTCGCTCAACATCGTGCTGGCCCGCGATGGCGAACGCTCGGGTGACGTGGTCACCCTCAGGGAAGTTCTGGCGGACGGAAGGAGGGCGATCGTCTCCGGCCGCTCCGACGAGGAGCGGGTCTGTGAGCTTGCTGATCCATTGGACGAATCGACCCTGCGCCCAGGGGACGCGCTGCTGCTGGACCAGCGCGCCGGGCTCTTGGTTGAGCTCCTTGACCGCCGGGAGGTCGAAGACCTTGTCCTTGAGGAAGTGCCCGACGTCACCTATGCCGACGTCGGAGGTCTCGATGGCCAGATCGAAGCGATCACCGATGCTGTCGAGCTTCCCTACCTGCACCGGGATCTCTTCACGACCTACCGACTTCCGGCCCCCAAGGGGATCCTGCTCTACGGCCCGCCCGGGTGCGGAAAGACCCTCATCGCCAAAGCCGTCGCCAACTCGTTGGCAAAGAAGGTCGGCGAGGTCACCGGCAACACCGCCGTCCGCAGCTACTTCTTGAACATCAAGGGGCCCGAACTGCTGAACAAGTACGTCGGTGAGACCGAGCGACAGATCAGACTCGTGTTCCAGCGTGCACGCGAGAAAGCCGAGGAGGGCATGCCGGTCATCATCTTCTTCGACGAGATGGATTCTCTGTTTCGGACTCGAGGAACAGGTATCAGTTCAGACATGGAGTCCACCATCGTCCCGCAGTTGCTGGCGGAGATTGATGGCGTCGAGGAGCTGCGAGATGTGATCGTGATCGGAGCCTCGAACCGTGAAGACCTCATCGACCCAGCCATCCTGCGCCCCGGTCGACTCGACGTAAAGATCAAGATCGAACGGCCGAATGAGGAAGCAGCAGGGCAGATCTTCAGCCGTTACCTGACGTCGGATCTGCCAATCGATGCCGATGAGGTCTCCGGATCCGGGGGCGGTGATGCGGACAAGGCCGTCAGGGCCATGATCGAGTCGACGGTCGCCGAGATGTATCGCCGTGACGACGACAATCAGTTCCTCGAGGTCACGTACCAAAACGGCGACAAGGAGATCCTGTACTACCGCGACTTTGCGTCAGGCGCCATGATTGAGAACATCGTCCGTAGGGCCAAGAAGCTCGCCATCAAGCGAGAGATCGCCGGGTCTGGCATCGGCATCCGAACCCAGGACCTGCTCGATTCGATCCGTCGTGAGTACAAGGAGAACGAAGACCTCCCGAACACGACGAACCCTGATGACTGGGCGAGGATCTCCGGCAAGAAGGGCGAGCGAATTGTCTATGTTCGAACGCTGGTGAGCAAGGACGACGACGACCTTTCCGGTGGTCGTTCGCTCGACCACGTCGGCACCGGCCAATACCTCTGAGCCCAGGAGCTTCGACGCCATGGCGGTGAGCAAGGTCCTTGGAATCGAGACGGAGTACGGCATCTCGACCGGCAGACCCGGGGACGACCCCATCGTGATGTCGACGCTGCTGGTCAATGCCTATGCATCGAAACTGGCTCACCATATCCGCTGGGACTTCGACGCAGAATCTCCCGGAGCCGATGCGCGCGGGCGAGTCCAGCCTGGATCGTTGGCGCCGATGATCGAGACCCACCTTGCCAACGCTGTCCTCACCAATGGTGCTCGGTTCTACGTAGACCACGCCCACCCCGAATACTCGTCCCCCGAAGTGTCCACGCCGCTCGAGGCCGTGCTCTACGACCGGGCCGGCGAGCAGGTACTGCGTCACGCCATGGCAGATGTCGCCCGGAGTTACCCCGACGCTCCACCAATCGTGGTCTTCAAGAACAACTCTGATGCGAAGGGCAACAGTTACGGCACGCATGAGAATTACCTGATCGCTCGGGATCTCGCCTTCGGAGATGTGATCGCCGCCATGGTCCCTCATCTCGTCTCGCGTCAGGTGTTCTGCGGTGCCGGAAAGCTCGGTGCCGAGACGACCTCCTTCGATGGACCGCCTCAGTTCCAGATCAGCCAGCGGGCTGAGTTCTTTGAGGCGGTCGTGGGACTCGAGACAACGCTCAAGCGTCCGATCATCAACACCAGAGACGAGCCCCATGCCGATGCCACCCGTTTTCGTCGTCTTCACGTCATCATTGGCGACGCCAACATGTCGGAAGTGGCCACCTTTCTCAAGGTCGGAACCACTGCGCTCCTCCTCGCCATGCTCGAGGATGATGGTCTGATCGAGGCGATCGAACTTGCGGACCCGGTGGGGGCCGTCCGGACCATCAGCGCCGATCCCAGCCTCAATGCCACCGTCGAACTTGCCGACGGGCGCACACTCACTGCCCTCGAGATCCAAGAGATCCTCCTCGGCCAAGCTGGGAGATACGTCGAGCGGGGGGGCGGCGAAGCCATCGGAGACCCGTCGCAGGTTGTCGAGATCCTTCGGCGATGGGAGAGCTCCTTGCACGCTCTAGCCACGGACTCACCCTCAATGTCAGCGACTATCGATTGGGTGGCCAAGAAGCGAGTCCTCGAGGCCTTCGCCGATCGCCACAGGCTCTCGATGGGCGACCCAAAACTGCGCGCTATGGATCTGCAATATCACGACCTGCGGCCAGAACGATCCATCGCCTCCCGAGTGGGCCTCGAGCCGCTGGTGAACCAAGACGACGTCGATCGTGCCGTGACCGAACCTCCTCGAGGAACGCGCGCCTACTTCCGAGGATCTTGCCTCGCGAAGTTTCCCCGAGAAGTTGTCACAGCAAACTGGGACTCTTTGGTCTTCGACCTTGGGAGCGATCCGCTTCGCCGGGTCCCTATGATGGACCCACTGCGGGGAACGGCAGATCTCACCGAGCAATTGCTCGGTTCGGTTCGGTCGGCCCAGGAACTGCTGGCACGGATCGAGTCATAGTCCCGACAATCACTGAGGAGCATGGCGCACATGGCTGAACAGGAGCAGACGAGGCGAACCAGTACCTCGACCACCGAGAGCCAGGACGTCGACGCCCCACCGGCCGATCGCGAGTCTTCCGAGCAGCTCAAGGCGGAGCTTGACGACATCCTCGATCAGATCGACCAAGTCCTCGAGGAGAACGCTGAGGATTTCGTGCGTAACTATGTCCAGAAGGGAGGCGAGTGATGGGACTGCCAATATTCGATGCTGCCTCGGACCCCGGGCCAAGCTTCACCTCGCTGCTTCAAGCGAGTGGCCTCGATGCCCTCCCTGGCGGTGACCTCGCCGGGACGGTCCCGCATGCCACGACGGTGGTGGCTCTTCGTTACGCCGACGGCGTAGTGATGGCCGGAGACCGACGGGCGACCGCAGGCCACACCATTGCCCATCGATCGATGGAGAAGGTTTTTCCCGCTGACCGTTTTTCTGCGGTGGCCATCGCTGGTTCGGCCGGAATGGCTATGGAGATGGTCCGTCTCTTCCAGGTGCAACTCGAGCACTACGAAAAGGTCGAGGGAGTGACCCTGAGTCTCGAGGGCAAAGCCAACCAACTCGCCCAGATGGTTCGATCCCATCTTCCGCTCGCCATGCAGGGGTTCGTCGTCATCCCGTTGTTCTGTGGCTACGACCTGACCCGCAAGACCGGCAGAATCTTCGGCTACGACGCCACTGGTGGGCACTACGAGGAGTCCGACTTCCAGACCAATGGTTCTGGCGGCCCCGATGCCCGAACCACCATCAAACTCGGTTACCGAGATGGACTGAGTCGCGACGATGCTCTCGAGCTCGCCGTGCTTGCCCTCTATGAGGCCGCCGATGCTGACTCGGGGACCGGTGGCCCCGACATCATTCGAGGCATCTACCCAATCGTGTCGACCGTGACCGCAGAGGGCTACGTCCAGCTGGAGAGCAACGAGGTTGCCGATCGGTTCAGCGCTGTAATTGAACGGCGTCGAGAACTCACTGGCGATGCAGGAGGGTCACTCCGATGACTATGCCGTTCTACGCCCCACCTGAGCAAGTGATGAAAGACCGGGCTGAGTACGCCCAGAAGGGTATCGCCCGAGGCCGCTCGCTGGTGGCCTGCCTCTATGAGGGCGGTGTGCTCCTGGTTGCGCAGAACCCGTCCAAAACACTGCACAAGATCTCAGAGATCTACGACCGCATCGCCTTTGCTGGGGTGGGCAAGTACAACGAGTACGACCAGCTTCGGGTCGCCGGTGTGCGCCACGCCGATACCAAAGGTTTCGCGTACAGCCGAGAGGACGTCGACGCCCGAAGCCTCGCCAACCTCTACGCGCAGTACCTCGGCAATGTGTTCACCCACGAGATGAAGCCGCTCGAAGTTGAGATCCTCGTGGCCGAGCTCGGCGGGGGAGCCCGACCCACCCAGTTGTTCCACGTGGCCTACGAGGGGACCATCACCGATGAGGACCGATTCGCGGTGCTCGGCGGCGATGCCGAATCGATCCTCGAGACCTTCACCGGCCTCTATGTCGACGGATGGACCCTCGGAGAGGCCATCGCTGCGACCACGAAGGCACTCGCTGGTCCGGATCGGACGCTCGGAGCCGACCAGCTCGAGTGTGCCATCTTGTCCGACGGGCCGAGCCGCCGCACCTTCCGTCGCCTCGATGACGATGAGCTCAGCGAGCTGCTCGCCGACTGACCTGCGTCTCCCGCTACGGTCAACCGTGTGGAGCGCCGGATCTATGGGATCGAGAATGAATATGGCGTCACATTCACCCATCGTGGACAGCGTCGCCTCAGCCCGGATGAGGTTTCTCGGCACCTTTTCCGTCAGGTAGTCCGATGGGGGCGTTCGTCCAACGTCTTCTTGAAGAACGGTGCGCGGCTGTATCTCGATGTTGGGAGTCACCCCGAATACGCCACGCCCGAGTGCGATCTGGTGGGGGACGTCGTCACCCATGACAAGGCGGGTGAGCGCATCATCGGCGAGCTCGTCACCACGGCCCAGCAACGACTCACCGAGGAGGGCATCCGGGGCGACGTATTCGTCTTCAAGAACAACACCGACTCGGCGGGGAACTCCTATGGATGTCATGAGAACTATCTGACCCGGCGCGATGACGATCTCGATCAGCACGCCAAAGTGCTCATCCCGTTCCTGATCTCGCGTCAGATCTATGCCGGTGCCGGAAAGCTCCTCCAGACCCCCACTGGGCCCAGGTACTGCCTGAGTCAACGAGCAGAGCATATTTGGGAAGGCGTCTCCTCGGCGACGACTCGGAGTCGACCGATCATCAACACCCGGGACGAGCCCCACGCCGACGCTGAGCGCTATCGGCGTCTCCATGTGATCGTGGGGGATTCGAACATGAGTGAATACGCAACATTCCTCAAAGTCGGCGTCACCGCGGTGCTCCTTCGCATGCTTGAGGACAAGTCACAGGTGCTGCGAGATCTCACCCTCGAAAACCCGATCCGTGCGATCCGGGAGATCTCCTACGACACCGGGCTGACGACCACCGTACGATTGGCCAACGGACGAGAGATCAGCGCCTACGACATCCAGTCCGAGTATCTCGATCGGGCATTGCGCTATCGAGACAGCAAAGGTCTCCCGCCAGACGAAGACAGGGCGCTGACCATGTGGGAACACGTGATGAGTCATCTCATGGTCGATCCTGACACCCTTTGGCGCGAGTGCGACTGGGTAGCCAAGCGAAAGATCATGGAGTCCTATTGCCAGCGGCACGGTCTTGGTTTCGAGAGCTCGCGAGTGGCTCTCCTCGATCTCACCTACCACGACATCGATCGCAGTCGAGGGCTGTACTACCTGGCCGAACGGGCTGGCGCTATGGCGAGGACGACCACCGACGAGCTCATCGCGATCGCCACCACCGAGCCCCCGCAGACCACTCGTGCCCGGCTACGGGGAGCATTCGTCGCTCGGGCTACGCAGCAGCGGCGTGACTTCACCGTGGACTGGGTGCATCTCAAGCTCAATGACCAGGCCCAGCGGACCTTGCTGCTCAAGGATCCGTTCAAGGCATACGACGATCGAGTGGAACGGCTGATCGATTCTCTCTGAGAGCGATCTCTGACGGCTGCATCGCTGCGATAGTGTCGCCGAGATGCCCGAGGACGACACCGTGAACCCTCCGGTAACCGGTGCCGAGGCTGCAGGGGTCGACACGTTGGTCCAACCGAAGCCCCGAAGCACGGGACGAGTGGTGGGTGAGTGGGTCGTCGTCATCGTCCTCGCTCTGCTCGCAGCCTTCGTCATCCGCACCTTCGTCTTCCAGACCTTCTACATCCCCTCGGGCTCGATGGAGCCCACCTTGCAGGTGGGGGACCGCATCATCGTCTCGAAGCTCAGCTACGACATCC
>Ga0114958_10000697_pt1 | contig 28374 bp, 19 predicted proteins | sample C_130208_EF_Meta_FD_89577 | JGI IMG/M metagenome (GOLD analysis project Ga0114958, IMG submission 89577) | Freshwater microbial communities from Lake Croche, Canada to study carbon cycling - C_130208_EF_MetaG | ecosystem: Environmental > Aquatic > Freshwater > Lake | place: Lake Croche, Canada... | reverse complement strand
TTTTACATAGTCCAAAGCACAACCATCCTGTTGAACAGCAGCCAAACAAATTTCAGGGGTTTGTTCTTTTACATAGTCCAAAGCACAACCATCCTGTTGAACAGCAGCCAAACAAATTTCAGGAGTTTGTTCCTTTACATAATACAAAGCCCAACCCTCCTGTTGAACAGCAGCCAAACAAATTTTAGGGGTTTGGTTCCTTACATATTGTAAAGCATTTTCATCCTGTTTAACTGCAATCATACAAATTTTAGGGGTTTGGTTCCTTACATATTTTAAAGCCTTCCAATTCTGTTGAATAGCAGCCATACACATTTTAGGGGTTTGATTCTTTACATATTCTAAAGCCAATCCATTCTGTTGAACAGCAGCCATACAAATTTCAGGGGCTTGTTTCTTTACATATTGCAAAGCAATTCCATTTTGTTGAACAGCAAGCAAACAAATTTTATGGGTTTGGTTCTTTACTTCGTGTAAAATCAATCCATACTGTTGAACAGCAGCCATACAAATTTCTGGGGTTTGGTTCTTTACATTGTACAAAGCCGCGCGATTCTGTTGAACAGCAGTCATACAAATTTCAGGAGTTTGTTCCTTTACAAATGGCAAAACTTTCCAACTCTGTTGAACAGCAGCCATACAAATTTCTGGGGTTTGGTTCTTTACATAGTACAAAGCACTTCCATTCTGTTGAACAGCTGCCAAACAAATTTCATGGGTTTGGTCCTTTACATAACACAAAAGTTCCCAATTCTGTTGAATAGCAACCATACAAATCTCATGTGTTTGTTCCTCTACAAATTGCAAAGCCCTTCCTTCCTCTTGAACAGCTGCCATACAATTTTTAGGGGTTTGCTCTACAAATAGTAGTAATAGGGGATTCTTTTTAATAGTATCCAATTCGGTCATACAAATACATTTCTAATTCATAAAACTTTTTTTTTCAATTTTTTTAATAAATTAAATTAAACACCTCCTGCACTTAGGACAAGTTTTTTGTTTGAGTAACCATCCATCAATGCATCCAATATGAAACTTATGCTTGCATTTATTAACCTCACACCATTGATTATCAGTTGATTCGTCATCTTGACAGATTGGGCAGATATCATCTTCAGAAGGAGAACTATTTGTATAATATACGAATTCTATTTTAATATACTCGCTTGCTTCTATATTCTCTTGAACAGCTGCCAAACAAATTTCAGGTGTTTGTTTTTTTACAAAATACAAAGCCAATCCATTATTTTGAACAGCAGCCATACAAATTTCATGGGTTTGTTCCTTTACAAATTGCAAAGCATCGCCATCCTGTTGAACAGCAGCCAAACAAAGCTCAGGGGTTTGTTCCTTTACATATTTTAAAGCACACCCATAATGTTGGACAGCAGCCAAACAAATTTCATGGGTTTGGTCCTTTACAAATTCCAAAACACGCCCATCCTGTTGAACAGCAACCATACAAATTTCAGGGGTTTGATCCTTTACATATTGTAAAGATTCTCCATAGTTTTGAACAGCAGCCAAACAAATTTCAGGGGTTTGATCCTTTATATATCTTAAAGCCCCTCCATACTCTTGAACAGCAGTCATACAAATTTCAGGGGTTTGGTCCTTTACATATCTTAAAGCCAATCCACAGTTTTGAACAGCCGTCAAACACATTTCATAAGTTTTTTCCTTTACATATTCCAAAGCATAGCCATTCTTTTGAATAGCAGCCCAACAAATTTCAGGGGTTTGTTCCTTTACATATCTTAAAGCCAAGAAATCATCTTGAACAGCAGTCAAACAAATTTCAGGGGTTTGGTCCTTTACCCAATACAAAGTATCGCCAAACTTTTTAACAGCAGCCAAACAAATTTCAGGGGTTTGTTCCTTTACATATCTTAAAGCCAAGTAATCCCCACCATAAAACCTCTCTTGATTTTGAACAGCAGCCAAACAAATTTCAAGAGTTTGCTCCTCTACATATTTCAAAGCCATACCATTCTGTTGAACTGCCCACATACAAATTTCAGGAGTTTGTTCATCTACATAATACAAAGCATAATAATTCTTTTTAATTGCTGCCATACAAATTTCAGGAGTTTGTTCCTGTACATAATACAAAGCATAATAATTCTGTTTAATCGCTTCCAAACAAAGTTCAGGAGTTTGTTCCTTTACATATTGCAAAGCCAATCCATTCTGTTGAACAGCAGCCATACAAATTCCAGTAGTTTGTACCTTTACAAATTGCAAATCCATTCCATCCTGTTGAACAGCAGTCATACAATTTTCAAGGGTTTGCTCATCTACAAATAGTAGTAATAGGGGATTCTTTTTAATAGTGTCCAATTCGGTCATACAAAATCTTTACTAAATTATAGACTTTTTTTTTCAATTTTTTCAAGAATAATCAATAAAATAATTAGTAAATATAGATTCTACAATAAGGACACTTTTTTTCAGTTTTAATAACTTGTTTTGATATCCAACTGTCAATACAAGTAATATGATATTTATGTTTACACTTTTTTAAAATGCACCAATTATTATCATCAGATTTATCATCTTGACAAATAGGACACACGTCATCTTCGAGTGGTGTACTATTAGTATAATATGATGATTTAATTTTAATATAGATTTTAGCTTCTGGATTTTGCTGAACAGCAGCCAAACAAATTTCATGGGTTTGTTCCTTTACATATTGCAAAGCATATCCATTCTGTTTAACAGCAGCCAAACAAATTTCAGGGGTTTGGTCATTTACATATCGCAAAGCATATCCATTCTGTTTAACAGCAGCCAAACAAATTTCAGGGGTTTGGTCATTTACATATCCCAAAGCTATTCCTTCCTGTTGAAAAGCAGCCATACAAATTTCACGGGTTTGTATGGCATAGTACAAAGCCCTCCAATTCTGTTGAACAGCAGCCAAACAAATTGCAATAGTTTGTTTCTTTACTAATCGCAATAATAATCCATTATGTTTAACAGCAGCCAAACAAATTTCAAAAGTTTGATTCCTTACAATACGCAAACTTAATTCATACCTTTTAATAGCAGCTATACAAATTTCAGGAGTTTGTTTTTTTACATATTGTAAAGCCCTTCCATTCTGTTTAACAGCAGCCAAACAAATTTCAGGAGTTTGATTCTTTATAATACGCAAAACTTTTCCATTCTGTTTAACAGCAATCATACAAAGTTCATGAGTTTGTTCCTTTAGAAATTTCAAAGCATATTCATGATTTTTAATAGCAGCCAAACAAATTTCAGGGGTTTGATCCTTTACATGTTCCAAAGCATTTCCATACTTTTTAACACGTCTCAAATCTGATCTATAACGTTCGTCCTTTCCTAAATCTGACATATAAATTAATAGATATAATAACGACTTTTATTTTCAATTTTTTATAAAATAATAATAATTTATTTTATCTAAAACAAATTATTATGGAAGATTTAACAAAAAAATATAAAAAGTTATCACCAATAGAACACGTCCTATTAAAACCAGGTATGTATGTTGGTGATATTGATATCAGAACTGATACACAGTTTATATTATTAGAAAATAAAATTCAACAAAAGGAAATATCTTGGTCACCAGGATTATATAAAATTTTTGACGAAATCATAGTTAATAGTTATGACCAAACTATTAGAGATAAAACCGTTTCTAAAATAGAAGTTTCTATTAAAGAAGATTCATTTAGTGTTTTTAATGATGGTGTTGGTATAGATGTAGCAGTACATCCAGAACACAAGATTTATGTACCTGAATTGATTTTTGCTAATTTAATGACATCAACAAATTATAGTGAAGATGAAGAAAGAATTGTAGGAGGAACACATGGTCTAGGAGCAAAATTAACAGCTATCTTTTCTAAGAAAATTATAATAGAAGTTTGGGATAGTAAAAGAAAATTACATTATTATCAAGAAATTGAAAACAATTTGTCAAAAATTAATAAACCTATTATAAAAAAAGTAGAAAAAGATTCTCAAATAACAGGTGGTGTTAAAATAACCAGTTTTCCTGATTTTGGAAAATTTAAAATAGATAAATTAACTAAAGATATGACGCATCAATTTCAAAAAAGAGTAATTGATTTAATAGGATTAGTTAACCCAAAAATAAGAATATCATTAGATAATAAACAATTAAAAGAATCATCTTGGTCTAATTATTTAGAGTTCTATCAAAATGATTGGATTTATGGTTCCTGTGTCAAAAATAGTTTATGGGAATATGCAATAAGATTTAATGATAACAACTACTTACCTGATACTCACATTTCTTTTGTAAATGGTATTTATACTAGCAAAGGTGGTAAACATTTGGATTATTTTTTAGATTTATTATTGGTAAAGTTACAAAAGATTGTTCATCCGGAATTAACTAAAAAATTATTAAAAGACTATTTAAATATTGGATTAAAGTCTTCAATTATTAATCCATCTTTCTCAAGTCAAACAAAAGAAGAAGTTATGACACCAGTTAATAAATTTGGTTTCGAATGTGTTATTTCAGATTCTTTTTGGAATCAAATAAAAGAATCAGATATTGTAACTAAACTTAAACAAGTTGTTTCCTTATCAACTCAAAAAATATTATCTAAATTAGAAGGTTCCAAAAAATCTAAAATTAAAGGAGTATATAAATTAGAAGATGCTAATTACGCTGGTACAAAGAAATCAATGGAATGTACCCTTATATTAACTGAAGGTGATTCTGCCAAAGCAACAGCGATATCTGGTATCAGTGCAGTTAAAGATGGTAGAAATATTTTTGGTGTATATCCATTAAGAGGTAAACTTTTAAATGTTCGTGAAGCTTCAACTTCTCAATTAACAAATAATAATGAAATAACTGAATTGAAAAAGATTATGGGTTTAAAAAGTGGTGTTAAAAGAGATGAGTTAAGATATGGGAGCATATTATTGATGATGGATGCAGATGAAGATGGTTCCCATATTAAAGGTTTAATTATTAACTTTCTTGATTTCTTTTATTCTCATTTAATGGAAGAAAAAGGATTTTTAAAAATATTAGTTACACCAGTAGTTAAAGCTTCTCAAAAGGATAAAGTTTTTAGTTTCCAAAATTTAAGAGCATATTCAAGTTGGAAGGATGCAAATGATTCTACAAAATGGAATATTAAGTATTATAAGGGTTTGGGTACATCTACATCAAAAGAAGCACAAGACTATTTTATTAATTTAGAAAAGAATACAATAGATATTTTAGATACTCAAAAACAAGGACCAAATCCTGATATTTTATTAGCTTTTGGTAAAGAAAAAGTAAATGATAGAAAACAATGGTTAACAAAGTATGACCCTGAAAATATTCTTCAATTAGAACCACCTACAACTATTACCATTAAACAATTTGTAAATCAAGAACTCATTCACTTTTCAAATTATGATAACATTAGAAGTATTCCTTCTATTATTGATGGATTTAAACCTTCTCAAAGAAAGGTTATTTATGCTTGTTTGAAAAAGAATTTAATTAATGAGATGAAAGTAGCACAACTCTCCGGTAGTGTTGCGGAAATAACAGCTTACCATCACGGTGAACAATCATTAGTTGGAACTATAATTAACTTGGCTCAAAATTTCGTAGGGTCAAACAATGTAAATTTATTAGAACCAATAGGTCAATTTGGAACGAGATTGATGGGAGGTAAGGACCATTCTTCGGCAAGATATATATTTACCAAGTTAACAGAAGTCATAACAAAGTTAATTAAAAAAGAAGATACTGATATATTAGAACCCCAAGATGACGATGGTTTTCCAATTGAACCAAAAAATTACTTACCAATTGTTCCTTTATGTTTGGTAAATGGTTGTGAAGGTATTGGTACTGGTTTTTCTACAAATATACCAAGTTATAATATAGAAAATATAGTTTTATGGTTTAAAAATAAGTTAGATGGAAAGAAAAATAATGAATTGATACCTTATTACAATGGTTTCAAAGGTAGAATTATTAAATACGACGACACAACTTGGGTATCAGAAGGAATATTAACAATTGAAGACAATAAAATTATTATATCAGAATTACCAGTTAAATTATGGACTAGTGATTATAAAGAATTTTTAGAAATATTAGTAGAAGAAAAAGACAGTCCATTTAAAAATTACCAAAATTTAAGCTCAGATACAGAAGTTAAATTTATTTTAAAAATAGATAAAGAGGATTTGGAAAGAGTAAACAAAATGTACGAATCGGTAGATTCATTTGGTATGCGTGATTTGTATAAATTTTTACATTTATATAAGACAATAAAAACAAGTAATTTAACTTTATATAATACTGAATGGAAAATAGAAAGTTATAAATCTGTTGAAGATATTTTAGAAGAATTTTATAAATTTAGATTAGAATATTACGAAAAAAGAAGATTTAATTTAATAGAAAATTTAGAAAAGGATAAAGAATATTATACAGGTCAAGTTAAATTTATTGAATTAGTAATGAATAACAATAAAATATTCAAATTAGAAGAAGAAAAAGTAAATGATTATTTAAAAGAGAATAAAATAAAGAAATATAACGATAGTTACGATTATATTACTAATTTATCTTTTAAACAATTGAATAAAACAAATTTAGATAAATTAAATGGTAAAATTAAAGAAATTAATAGTAAGATTAAAGAGTTAAATGATAGTACAAAGAAGGATTTATGGTTAAATGATTTGAATATGCTATAAAAAATTGAAAATTTATCAAATTAATCATTAATTTAATAAATTATGGCTAAAAAGAATCAAAAAGCTAATGAAAAAAATATATTATTCCATAATGAATGGATTAAACAATTAAAATTACTAAATGATGCATATAAAGATACTCTTGGAAGAAAAGGTATTTGTTTAGAATGGTGTATTTGTTGTTGTGAGTGTGGAGATGCTAGACATATTGCCAATAAAATTGCTAGGTGTGAAAGTCTTAAAAACAAAATCAAGAATTTGAAGTGTCGTTGTGGTTGTAATTAATTTATAATTATTTTATATATATATATATAATGGATTATCGTAAAAAATATTTAAAATATAAATCAAAATACTTATCACTTAAGAATGCACCTTTCCAATTAAAAGTTGATAATAAACAATTTGGTGGTGGTTGGGAAGATGCTACTGATTTTGGTAAAGCGTGTAATGATAGTAAATCAGAAAAACCTAAATTTCCTAGAGATGTGGATTTTTCAGCAGATTGGAAAATAAATAAATATATGATTAGCACTAAAGATATTTTAACATTTAAAAATTTAAAATTAGGTATGGTAGAAGATGAATTAAAATTTGAAGTCATTCGTAAAACTTTTGAATTAGATGGTGATAAACCAGTATTATTTGTAATGGCTGGTATTAGTACTAATTCTTTGTGTGGCACAGCTGAAGTATTAGTTAGAAATCACGAAAGTTTAAGAGGTAAATTCAAAGAAATATACATTATTAATAATAATTCTTTTAAAGCTTATCAAGATGATGCTTGTCAAACTTATAGAGATGTAAGAAAGAAAGCATTAAATAAAGAAACACTTTTAAGAACTGAATTAACTAAAGATGAATTATTAGATATTTATGACGGCGAAATAAGATTAGCTAAAGAAATCTCTCAATTTACTCATAAAATTATTACCGAAGAATTAAAATTAACTAATGTTCACGTATTCGGTAAATGCGCAGGTGGTGAAATTGCATTAAACTTAGTATGTCATAGTGACATATATAAAGCATTATACTTGGCAGTACCTGGTTCAGTAAGACATATAACGCCACTTTATGATATACCACCTAAAAGATTAGAAAGTATGCATTTTATTTTTGGATGGAATGAAAATGATGATTATGCATTTAACTGGAATGGAAGATCATCTACTGAAAAAGAAGTTTATGATGAAGAAATGGGTAAATTAGAAGCTAAGAAAAAAATAGGAATAAATTATGAATCATATATGTTTAGACCTGGTAATAAAAATCCAGAAGGTAAAGATGATGGTCACCAACCTCCAGATAAATTATTTGATAAGATAGCTAAATCTATTAATTAAATATATTGTTTCAAAAACAAATACTTACCGTTTTGTACCAAATTTAAGTTTACTTAAATTTGAAATAAAACGCGACTGTCAGTGCTTTAAGCACTAGACGGTACTTTTGTATTTTAAGTATTTTTCTTTAAAATATTCTTCATATGGTTTCGCTTTATATATTTCTATTTTAGATTTATCATCAAAATTTTCATATTCTATTTCAATTTGTGCATCTTCGTTTAATACCATTCTTCTTTTGCCATTGTACTCGTCATAAAATGGTTTTCTTCCGTCGTATAATTTATAATATTCGCTTTTTAAAAGAGGAAATATATATTCGTTACCAGATGAATTAACTTTATATTTTTTAATATGTGATATGTTTATACTATCTTTAACAATAATATTTTTAAAATTAATTAATGCAGTTTCAGCTTGATCATCGTCATTAGTATATCCATAAATTTTATTATCTTCTGATAAAAATTTATTAATTATTTCCAAAACATTTAATATATATTTATTATAACTTAATTCAAAATCTGGTAAGAAAGTTTTGATTTTATCTAATATTTCTTTTTCTAATATATCATCAAAAATATTATTATTATTTTTTTCTGATTTTATAATTCTACAAGATTTAACATTAAATCTACAAATTAATGGCCATATTTTTTTATTATCTGTACATTGATATAATTTTACAGTATCAAATAAATGTAATAATGATTGATCAAATATATGACTCATCCAACACCATTCTTTATTTATAAAAAAATTATTATCATAATCTTCATATTTTTTAACACTAGAAAAATATGTTAATGATGTATCTATATTAATTATTTTTTTACTATTTTTTTCTAATAAATATTTCTCTATTTTATTTCCATATTTTTTTATAATAATAGTTAAATTCTCTATAATTTTATTATCAATACTTTTATAAGTTTCTATTTGTTCTTTAGTTATAGTTTTTTCATCAATATTATCATAAGTATTAAGAAAAAAAGTTTGACCTATTATTTCTGTCATATATATTATTTTATATTATTAATTAATGGATATATTAAATACAGAATTACCAAAATATGGTATTAACATAAAATTAGATACATATAATAATATGTTAGCTGAATTTACGAAATTAATAAGTTTAAAAAAACCATTAATAAATACATTTTATAAATTTGAATATGATTTCGCATCTCCTAAAGATTTTGAATTAAGAAATGATACAAAAAATAAGAAATATAAATTTATATCACATTTAGCTTCAGGTACTTTTAATTCAGTTTCTACTTATTTAGATGTTGAGAAAAATGAAAATGTTATAGTCAGATTTTCAGGGCGGTATTCAATAAAATATCATGATGAAATTGAAAATTTATTCAAAACTTTTTATGAAAATTTAAAGCATATTATACTTTATATATTAATTAGACATTATATAGGAAATTGTAAATTTATACCAAAACCATATTATTTTTTATCAGATGTAGCTACTGGATTAGGTTATTTTGAATTTATAATGATTATGGAAAAAGGGGAATTAACATTGGAAAAATATTTAGAATCTAATACAGATATGAGATTAATAAGAAAAATATTTTATTCAGTTTATAAAGATTTATGTCAATTAGATTTTATAAAATTTAGACACGGGGATTTAAAAGTTAATAATATTGTAATGTCTAAAAAATTAAATCCGTTACTAATAGATTTTGGATTTTCACAATTTATTATAAATGATCCTAATAAAGGTCCTATTAAATTTGAAAATTTAGATGATATTAATCCTAAATATAATCCATATTATAAAGAATCTTATTATAATCAAGTTCATGATATAATGCAATTATTAACTTCCATTAATTTTATTCATACTAAAAAACCAAGAGATATAGATCCATATACAGTTTTTGAATTTATAAAAAATAAAAAAATGAATATATTAGATGGTATTTTAATGAAAAAAAAATTAAGTGTAATGTTTCCTAACCCTAAAGTAAATGAATATTCACCAAATTTATATGCAGCTTTTTATAATAATTCTGATTTTAGTTTATATGACCTTTTTGAATCTGATATATTAAAAGAAAAACCGAATTTAATTGCTATTACACCTGAACAATTAGCTGAAAACATTGGTATTGATCCTAAAGATTATATGGTAGAAACATATGAACAAAAATACTTGAAATATAAAATGAAATATTTAAAATTAAAAATGTTATATCAACTTAATTAAATGGGAATTATAGATATAGAATTACCAAAATATGGAATTAAAATGAAAATTGATTCTTATGAAAATATGTTAGCAGAATTTAAAAAAATAATTACTTCTGAAAAACTACTATCCGATAATTTTATGAAATTTGAATATTTAGATAATAAAAAAGATTTTAAAATTGGTGAAAATCAATTTACTTTTATCAAAAAAATACAAGGAGGGAGTTATAATGCTACATCTTTATATCTTAATGAAAAAACAAATGATGAAGTTGTTGTAAGAGAAAAACGTACAGAATATTTAATTAATGAAGATGGAGAAGAGAAAGTTAATCAATATATTGAAGATATATTTAAAATATTATATTCTAATATGAAACATATTATTTTACATATATTGATAAAAAGAAATAATATTAAGATAAAGTTTATTCCAATTCCATATTATTGTGTTTTAAATAGTGATATAAGTTTAGGAAAATTTACTTTTTTTATGATAATGGAAAAAGGAGAACAAACAATAGAAAATTATTTTAAATATTTATTGGAAGTAAAAATCAAGAATGAAATTAGAAGTAATATTATTAAAAAATATATTTTCTCTATATATTCTGATTTATATTTATTGGAATTTATAAAATTTAGACACGGTGATTTAAAAATTAGTAATGTTATAATAACTTTAAAAGATAATCCTTTACTAATTGATTTTGATTATTCTCAATTTAATATAGGTACATTAGAATTTAAAAGTATTAGAGGTACTGAAGGCATTCATTATGATAAACCTTACTTTAATCAAGTACATGATATTATGCAATTAATTGTTTCATTAAATACACTTAGCGAATGGAATAAAATAAAAATAGATCCATATAAAATTTTTAAATTTGTTAAAAATAATAAAACAAATATATTAGATGGTGATTTATTGAAACCTATATTACAAAAATTTATCGACGAACAAAATAAAAAATATATGGAAGAACAAATAGAAAATTTTAGAAAATGGATTAAAGAAGACCCATCAATGGCTGAGGAATTTGGAGATTTTGAAAATCCTGATAAATATATTAAAACTACTATTTACGAATCATTATTTTTTCAATATTTCTATGATACAGAATTAGATTTGCGTAAATTATCTGATAAAATTGTTATTACACCTGATCAATTAGCTGAAAATCTTGGCTTGAATGCAAAAGAAGATTATTTAGCTGAATTATATGAAAAAAAATATTTGAAATATAAGATGAAATATTTACAACTCAAACAAAAATTTTTTGAATAAACAAGTAATAATATATTATATTAAAAAATATAATATAATATAATATAATGGAAAAAATAAAAATATTTAAAGGTGGTTTTATTAATAAAGAACCAGTTATTGGTAATGACAGTGTTACTGCAAAAATACATGAAGAAATTTCAAGTGTAACATTTGATAATTCTGAATATATTTTTAAAGAAAAATTAAAAATTACATTAAATAATGAACTTATTTTAACTAACATCAAATCAAAAATAGATGAAACAATACGCGAATTAGAACATAAAAATACAGAAATTAATGATTTTTTATCTGCTAATCCAGATACTCCTGATGAAATTTTACTCGAGAAAAATAAAAAAGAATTTAGTTTGTTAATAACAAAAAAAGGGAAAACAAGTGAAGAAGAAACTAAAATGGCAGATTTAAAAAAGTTTATAGATAAAAATGATACAGAAATAGTAAAAATAAAAAAAAATAAAAGAAAATCATTAGAAACAAATTTAAAAGAAATAAGACATTTAAATCTACAAAAAAGTACAATAGAATCTTATTTGAAAGAAATTAGTGATAAAAAAATAGAAGATGAAGAAAGATTCAAATTATCTCGTTCCAAAAATCCTTTTGCTGCTAAAAGAACAGGTTATTCATTTGATTCAACAAAAATAGAAGATAAAGATTTGAAAAAATTATATACCACATATTCAGAAGAACAACAAAGAAAAAATAGATTAGTTTTAAATGAAGAATATCAAAAAGTTTTTAATAATATAGTTCCAATTTACCAAAATTCTGATGGTGATATATTTTCTTTTTTGAAAGGGGATACTTCAACTAGTAAATATTTAATATTAGAATTCGATTCAAAAAAAAATAAATATTATGAAATATATAAAAATTTTACAACTTGGGATGGTGATACAAATATTTATGAATTAATGCCAGATTTTAGTTTAAAGTTTATATTAAAAACAAAAGTAAAATTACAAGTACTAAATACAGATAAAAATATTATTTATAAAAATAATGGATATATTAATTTTACAGGCAGAACATTTGCAAATAAACTTATAGAAAGTAAAATATTAACGGAACCTAATTTTTTACAAATAATAAATTTTTATTCGAAATTTTTAGGAAAAACATTTGATAAGTGGTTAGGTCATTTTGGTTCTTGGCATAGAGGTGCTGAAACTGTTGGTTTTAGACAATTTCATTATCATTATGATGTTAATAGTTTACAATGTTTTACTATAGCCAATTCTTTTAGAGTTTATTTCAATCTTTATAATGGTGTATCTTTTAATGAAATAAATGATGAATTAAAATTAGTAGATCTTAATTTACCAGTTTTATCAACAGATGAAATAGATGAATTCACATTATTATTTACAAAGAATATTCCTATTTATGAAAATAAAATATATGCTTTCCTTCGTACATTAGAATCATTAAATAAAAAACAAAAAATAAGAACTGATAACAGTTATCATACATTATATAAATATATTAAATTAATTGAAGCATCATTAGACAAAATAGATGCACAAATTTTATACGTAATTATGAATAATATGGTTAGTTGGTTAAAATTTGATAACGCTAATTGTAGAAAGAAGTTAATATATGCATATAATTTTCTTAAATTAAATAGTTTATATAGAATATCTATGGATCCTGATAAATCATGGCCAAATGAAGAAAGATTTTTTGATAATATAAAAAGATTAAATCAATTTATAAAATTAGATGAAGACCAACTTGAGTTAGCATTTTACATCAATTTTTTAGAAGAATTATATGATATAAAAAAAGTTATGATTTTAACTACTGATAATAAGTTTATAATTACTCTCGTATGGTATATATTTTTTAAACAATTAGAAGATAACCCTTTGATAAAAAAATTAACAAATATACAATCAGAATTTGGTGAATTGTTAGAAAAAGATTTTTCTAATGCACATACGGTATCGGATACAGTTACTAATTTTTATAATAGTTTATTAAACAGTTCTTCACTTTTACAAGATTATACTGAAATTAAATATAATAATCGACACGTTTATAGAACTGCAATTAATCCAGAAACAGGTCAAACAAATTTTAGTATTCCTTATTGTGGTGAAATCACATTATTAAATTTTTTAATGGTTTTAATATATGACAAAAAAACAAAACAATTACAATCTTCTTATTTACCAGATTCAACATTACAACCATTAAAAGATTTATTTAGTTCATATAAAAATATAAAAGATTTAGATACTAAAGATGGTTTAATAAATTATTATGATATAATTGAACATATCAAATATGGAATTGTATCTCCTTGGGATGATTCACCACAAATTCAAATATATAAAAGAGCTTCTAAAAATTATGCAACATACAATTTTGACCGCGGTATTGAATATAGATTAACATATTTTAATTTATGTAGAGCTGCATCTTATTTATTAAATTTAAATGGTGAATTAGAATTAAGAACATTAGAAAGAACTGGTGTTGATGAAAATACTTTACAAAAAATAATTGAAAAATTTAAAAATCCAAATATTTCCCAAATATTATCAAATTATCAAATTATTGGTGGTATAGCTTCTAAAGAATCTTTTTATAATGGAGATATAATAAATGTTATGATATCTGATGTAAAATTTTCATTAGCAACAGGTCATTCTTTTCCAACAATACTTTCAAAATCAAATGATAAAATTAAAACAATTGTAAGTGGACTTGGTACATTTTATGATGATAAATTTAGTTCATCAGGATGGAATATATTAGAATCAATTTTTGTAGCAATTACAAAAAATGAATATATTTATTCAGAAATTACATTTAGAAATATACCTGATGAAGATATAATTAAATTTTTTAGTATATTAAAAGAACTTACTGAAAATTATCATATTCCAAGAAAACTTATAAGTCTTTTTAGAACTCTCAATAAGGGAAAAGTTCTTGATTATATTTTTAATAATTTTGTAATTATTGATAAAATTAAATGGTTAATATATTTTAAATCTATTTTAAGTAAACCTGATTCAATAAAAAAAATAAAAGAAATGCTACCTATATATTTTAAAAATGGAACCTTAAAAATAAATAAATTAACTGGCGAAAAAATAATTAATAATGTTATATTACAAATATTTTTAAATAGATTGGATAAAAATCAATATATACAAATAGAAGAATTTATTAATATTAATTCAATAAAAAATAATTTAGCTTATATTTTAAATTTAGAATTGTTTAAATATTTAACAAAAGATAACTCAATATTTAATAAATTATCAATAAAAACTTATATTGACAATATAGTTTTACGTAATATATATGTTATAGCTCGTTTAAAAGTAGCATCTAACTTAAATTACGAGTTTCTAAATTCATTAGACAAATCTTTATTTGAATATAAAATTGTTTATCCATCAATATATTTTATAGGAATAAAAGCAAATAATTATGATTTAATTAAATTTTTATTATCAAAAAATGTTGATTTTCCTAATGATTCATTTAACTATCAAAAAGATTATAATATTTTTAATAATTTAGATAATATTAAACAAAATAAATGGTCATTAGATACTAATATTTTAGTTCATATTTACAATAAAAAAATGTATGACTTATTTATAAATCATATGTCTAGTAATGGACAAGATTTAAAATTTGTAAAAAGTGATAGTGGAAAAATGATATTATTATATAACTGTTCTTTAAAATTTTTAGAACCATCATATGTTTCAGTTGGAGATGAAGAACAAAATATAATTAATTTAGTAATTGAGGTAATAGATGTTTTAAAAAGTGATACAGAAAAAGTAAACTTATTTATTCATTATTTTAATCAATATAAAATTAGTGATTGTAAACTTTTATTATTAATTAAATATTTCAAAAAATATTTAGATCAATTTCATATTACAAAAATATTCCTAATTGATTTTAAATATAATTGTACTGATTTACATAAAAGTGTTTGTGATGAAACTTATAATGATTTTAAAGCAAAATATTTTAATCATATAAAATTAGTAGATCATCAATTTGTTATTAGTAATCCAGAAGAATTAGATGAATCTTATACTTTTAATATGAAAATATATTTTCCTCTTGCTATAGATTTATTTGCAAATGAAAAAATACCAATAGAAAATTTTTGTACTATGATTCAAATGAACAAGTATAAAGTAGATTTGCTAATATTATTTTTTAGAAAAGAAGAAAATCAAAAATTTTTATTTACAAAAAATAGTAATTTTATAATGAAATTTTTAGATTCTATAGATTTAAATAATTTTGATAGAGATTCAGAACAACAAACACAATTTATAAGATTCTTTGCATTTTTATTAAAATATACTTTCAAATCAGTTTTATATATACATTGTTCTTTTTTCGTTGATAAAAAGAAATTCAAAGAATATTTAGTAACTTTTATTAGAGATATTTTAGAATCACCTAAAAAAATATATGAAGGATTAACATTAGAAAATTATATTTTCACTTTTAAAATTATTGATTTAATGCTTGAAAAAAATAAAGAATATGTTTTATCATTAGACCCAAAAATGAGAGGTGATGCGAATTTTATAGATAATAATAGAGTAGAACAAATTATTATTTCTTTTTTTGAAGATACTTTTAATCTTGATACTATTCCTAAAACTAATTTATTTCTAAATCGTATTGTAAAACATTTTGATCCTTATGTAAGTAAATATATGAAATATAAGAACAAATATCTATCTTTAAAAAGATTAATAAGCAAAAAATAAAAAAATTGAATATTAAAGATTATTAATATAATTAATATATGTATGCCACCGTTAATGAAACGTGTTATAAAAGATGTTGAATTTCTTTCAAAAAATATTAAAACAAAATGGAATGGCGAAGATTACTACTTTTATGAAAGTGATAAAAGTAATATTCTTTCTGGACACGCAATGATTATGGGTAATGAAGATTGTCCATATTTTGGTGGCTTTTATTTTTTCCATAATGAATTTCCCGATAATTATCCAGTAGGACCACCAAAATGGAAATTTTTAACTAATGATGGTAAAACTCGATTTAATCCAAATCTGTATCAAATTACAAGTGGTAAAGTATGTCTTTCTATTTTAGGTACTTGGAGTGAAAGTACTTGGGCTCCTGCACAACATATTAGTTCTGTTATTGAAGCTGTACGAACACATTTATTTCATAATGAACCAATTACTAATGAACCAGGATTTCAATCGAGTCATCCTTATAATGCAATTTATAGACGAATGATTTATTATCAAAATCTAAATTTCAATGTATATCATAACATTGTACAAACCCCAGAATATGCAAAACCATTTCTTCAAGTAATGAAAGATAATTTTCTAAAAAATAAAGAATATTTTAGAAAATATATTGATGATAATAAACATTTACACGGTAAACAAGAACATATTACATATGATAATCAACGTGTTAGTTATGACTTTGAAGCACTAGAGAAGAAATTTAAAGAAATCTGCGATGTATGCGAAAGTTAAAATTATTTTATTAAAAATTTAATAAAATAGTTGTTGTTATTGTTGTTGTTGTTGTTGTTGTTGTTGTTGTTGTTGTTGTTGTTGTTAAAAAAATTTTTGTTGCTATTAGTTTCACTGTATTGTTGCGTTGAGAGCAACTATTACAGTTACTCACCTAGATTGCCGAGGTATTTAAACCGGAAGGCTGCAACGGGCTTTTCAGCCCACCCTAGTTACTCAAACCTGCCATCCTAAGAGGATAACAAGCTCTACTCGAACAGCACGGTGTCCGAAACTCTACCCATATTTGCAAATGGATATAGTAGTAGGCAGACGTGGTCTGCCTAAATCGTGTTTAATTAACGATTGAGTATTACAACGAATAGCTCAATAGGATTAAAATTAGAGGCACATATAGGCACTTTTTTTTTCAATTTTTTTTATGAAAATATTGATGTTAATTTATTTAAGGAATAAACAATATATTTATCAATGGAAATAGAAAATACTAATATAGTATCGATTGACAAAATTATAACTCCAAACGAGCTTAAAAGTAAATATCCTTTAGATAATGATACTAAGAATAATATTATAAAATGGCGTTCAGAAATAAATAATATTATTCAAGGTAAAGATAAAAGACTTATAGTAATAATGGGTCCTTGTTCTATTCACGATACTGACGCTGCATTAGAGTATGCTTGTAAATTTAAAGAATTAATTGATTTACATAGTGATAAATTGTTCATTGTAATGCGTGTTTATTTTGAAAAACCTAGAACTACAGTTGGATGGAAAGGTTTAATTAATGATCCTGATTTAAATGGTACTTATAATATTAATAAAGGTTTAGAAGTTGCTAGAGAGTTATTATTAACATTAAATAAAATGGGTATTCCAACTGGTTGCGAATTTTTAGATGTTTTCAATCCACAATATTATGCTGATTTAGTTTCTTGGGGTGCTATTGGTGCTAGAACAACAGAAAGTCAATTACATCGTGAACTTGCTTCAGGATTATCTATGCCCATTGGTTTTAAAAATGGTACAAGTGGAAACATTGATATTGCAATCGATGCAATAATTTGCGCAAATCATCCTCACGTATTTATGGGAATAAATAATGATGGTAATTCATCAATTGTAAAAACAACTGGAAATAAATCAAGCCATTTAATTTTACGAGGCGGTAGTGATGGACCAAATTACGACCATGTAAATATGGCACTAATTACAAAAGTAATGAAAATTAGAGGTATAACAACAAAACTTATAGTTGATTGTAGTCATGGAAATTCTGGTAAAAGCTATAAAAATCAACCATTAGTAATTGAATCTATAATGTCACAAATTGATCATGGTCAAGAAAATATTTGTGGTGTAATGATAGAATCAAATCTTTTAGAAGGTTGTCAAAAACACGATGTTAAAAATGGTAAAAACGGATTAGAATATGGTAAAAGTATTACTGATGAATGTGTTAATTTTCAAACATCAATCAAAATGATTGAAAGACTAATAACTAAACAACAATCTTATTTTAACAGTGAATTATAATTATTTATGTGAATATAATTATTTATGTGAATTATAATTATTTATGTGAATTATGAACTATTTTTATTAGAACAACAAGGTTCTAATAAAAATTGATTATTTTACTTATTTTCAATATGTTTCATATATTAATGGTATTATTTAACGTTAACATAACTGATGTAGAATCAGCATACAACACCCCAATTTCTAATTTTGCAATCGTCAGCATAAAATCTTCTAGTAGAAATATTTTATGTAAAGTTGACCAAACTATAGACGGCGTTTCTGAAAAGAAAATTATTTATTTTTCATATTACCCTCGTACTATGACAGAACAATTCTTATTTTTAGAAATGTTCAATGAATCTCCACTATGGCAATATAAATGCGAATATGTTCAATCTGTTTATACAATGAATACATACAGATTTACAGTAAAAATTTCAATAGATGCCGATAAATTATTACTTCCTGATTTTTTAAACAGTTCATTAGCTCTAAACTCATTGATATCTACAATTTTTGATGATGGAAAACAACATCCTTTGTTTGATAAAACAGATTTTTCATCAAAAAGTTTTGTATCATACGAAGAACCAATTAATCCTCCAAATAACTTTAAAATAAAATTATATGACTATCAAAAAAAGTCATTAGCAAAAATGCTTAAAATGGAAAAAGGCGACACATCATTTACTGTTAAATATACAACTAATATAGATATTGAAGATCAAGAATACAATTATGATCCTGTTTCTAATCAAAGAGTAGTTGATGATAAATTTCTAAAAATTAATATTAGAGGTGGTATATTATCTGATGAAATGGGATTAGGAAAAACAATAACATCGATTGCATTAATTGCAACTAATCCTGCTGCATTAGATCATCCTGCTGCAAAATATTCGAATAGTTTTCAAATAGATAAGTTATTTACTAAAGCTACTTTGGTATTATGTCCTTCACATTTAACTACACAATGGAAAACAGAGATAATGAGATGTAATCCTCAGTTCAAAGTATTGTTAATTGTTACTAAAAAAGATATGGATAAATTAACAGTATCTGAAGTTCAAGAAAGTGATGTTATAATAACATCGCATCAATTTCTTATGAATTTTAAATACTACCCAAGTTTACATTACCGTGTATGTACCGCAACTAATTATAGTTTTCAAGAAAGAAAGCAAACAATTAAAGCTTTCTTATCAAATTTATGGAAAGATGAAGCAAAATTACTAGCATTAGAAACACCCATTTTTGAATTTTTCTATTTTCATAGAATTATTCTTGATGAAGGTCACGAAATTTTTGGCGAAATGTTAGGAAGTGCTTCACAGTCTAGATATATGTCTGAATGGGTAAGTAGTATAGATGCGAATAATTATTGGTATATATCAGGAACTCCTTTTATTAATTTCGTTGGTGTTAAAAATTGTAGTCGTTTCATTAACTTAAAGTTAATTGAAAGTGATATGCAATTAAAATTTGATTACTCTGAACCAAATAATCAATATCATAGAAATGCAAATCTTGAATTATTTTCCTTTTTAAATAAGGAATATATTTGGAATAACATATTTGAAAAAATATGTATTAGACATAGAAAAACAGATGTTATGAATCAAATTCAAATCCCTGGTTATGAAGAAAAATTAATTTGGATTAAATTCACTGATTTAGAAAAGAATCTGTATGAAGCTAAAAAAGGAAAAGTTCCTTCTTCTTATTTACAACAATTATGTTGTCATCCAATGGTAATTGATTCAATGAAAAGTATTATGGGTAATGTAGAATTAGATTTATCATTAATGCAAGATAAACTAATTGACCATCATAAGAAAAATCACGAATTTTATAAAAATAAATTAGCATTGTTGGACCCTAAAAAACAGGAATATCATATGCTTAAGAAAACATATGAAAATGCAAGTAGTGAATCACTTTATATGTTTACTATTTTAACAACTATGAAAAATAAACCTATTGATGAAAATGAAAATTGTTCAATCTGTTTAGATGCTTTAGAGGACCCAACACTTACAGCTTGTGGTCACATTTTTTGTTATGAATGTTTGAAGATGTGCTTGGGTGATAAAAAGAAATGTCCTATGTGTAAAGCTGATTTAACTGGTAAAGAAATTTTAACCACTAAGAAAATAACAAAAACAATAGCTCAAGAAACAAATCCATTAATTGTAAAGTATGGTTCTAAATTAGGTAAAACAATATCAATTATCAGAACTCTTGTTGCACAAGAAGATACAAGAATAATTATATTCTCTCAATGGGATGATATGTTAAGTTTAATTGGTAAAACATTAATTGAGAATGGTATCGAAAATTCTTTTGTTAAGGGTAATGTTTGGTCTAGAAATAGTGCTATTAATAAATTTAAAGCAGGTGCAAATGCAAAAGGAGACGACAACAAAGTAATTATGTTGTCTCTTAAAAATGCCGCATCTGGTACTACTTTGACCGAAGCAACCCATATCATTTTTGTTGAACCAATTAATTCGTCACCAGAAGAACGTAAAGCAATTGAAGGGCAAGCTATAGGAAGAGCTTGTAGAATTGGACAGAAGAATAAAGTTTCCGTAATAAGAATATTATTGGAAGGAACAATTGAAGAAGAGATTTATAAAAAAGTGTATAACAAAGATGTTGTTGTACAATTCAAAAAGGATGAAGAAACATTAAAAGATTTGGGTGTAAAAGTACCCAAAGAATTAGTTGTTTAAGCTAATATATAACTTTCTTTAAAAAAATCAAATAGTTTTATTTTTTTATTTCCTCTCTCTCTCCCATGAGAATGTAGATATCTACATGGGTATACTCATGTAGATATATAAAAAAAAGTATATAAGAATAAAAATATATTATAATATAATAATACTATAATGAGTATAGAATATAAATGTAAAAAATGTATTAAAGTATATAATACATATAAAAGCCTATGGCGACACATCAAACTTAAACACGAAAACGATTGTCAACAAAATACTGACATTTGTCAACAAAACATTGATTATTGTCAAAAAAATGTCAACAAAATCTTACCTATAGAAATAGATAAGGATACTAAATTAATATGTACAAAATGCGATAAATCATTTAAATCAAGACAGGGTAAATGGTCACACGAAAAAAAATGTGAAATTAATAATAATTCTAAAAAAGAAAACTTGGAAAAAATTAAAGAAGAAATGTTAGAATATAAAAAAGAGAATCTTGAAATTAAAAAAGAAATGGAAAAGTTAAAAGAACTTTTACAAAAATCATTAAAAATACATCCAAAAACATTAAATAAAATAAATAATCAATTGAATAATAATGGTGTTATAAATAACATTAATATAGTTCAATTAGGGCGTGAAAATTTGAGTGATATTTTGTCGAGTAAAGAAAAAAGAGGAATATTAAATCGTCAAGTAATGGGTCTTAATGATTTAGTAGAATTAGTACATATATCAGGTAAATACAAAAAATTTATGAATGTTTATATAACTAATCTTCAAAATACTATAGCATATAAATTTGACGAAAAAATGAATAATTTTATTGCAGTTAATAAGAATGAATTGTTAAATGATTTAGTTGATGCACGTTTATATGACATTGAAAAGTTCTTTGAAGAAATAGGACCAACATTAGATTCTAAAAAATCTGATCAAATACGTAAATTCATTGAAAGAATGAACAATGAAGAAGACGAATTAAAAGGAATTAAGAAAGATGAAATTAAGTTAGTTCTGTATAATAACTTGGGTAAAATAAAAACAAATTGTAATGATCCTAATATAATCAAAATAGAAGACAATAATATAGATGTATAAAAAATTGAATAATTATCAGTTTGTAAGCTTTATAATTTTTTTAATGTCCAATACATACAACACAATTGTAAATAACCTCTCATACTGTGCAGTTTCAGCTGTTTATAATGGAAATAAGGTACTCTATCTTCAGAAGTATCCCCCTGCTTCAGGTACTAATGCTCCTAATATGGATGTCAATTCTTCTGATAAGGAGCTTAAGACACCAACTGTGACCAAGTCTGATGTTATCAATTTTTGGAATAACAATGTGAGTCGTCAGTCTAATGGACTCTGGAAGGGTGGCAAGTGGGGTAAGAGCAATCTTCCTACTACTGATGCGACTTGGCTCACTGGTGTCTTTCTCGGTGACCATCTCGTAATCACTAAGGTTGCAGACGGTATCATCAAGTTTATTGGCGGCAAGCCTTTCACAGCTGATATGTCAGTTCTTGCAAACACTGTGGGACAGACGTGGTCGTGCAATGTTGAGTACAATGGTCAGCAGTATGGTGCGTACATCACTGAGAGCATTATGCCTCAGAAGGCGAAGGATGTTATCTTTGTCTGGGAGAACGACAAGGATGAGCAGTTTGTCAAGCTTCTGACTCGTGGTGATAATGATAATGTCGATATGCCTCGTCGTATGATGCCTGGTGCTGGTGAGCATATGGAGCCTGGTGACAACATGGGACAGAAGAATGGTGACATTCTCCGTGCAGTGAATGAGGAGATGGGGATTCATCCCAAGACACTTGCTGAGTGTACTCTTCTTCCTCTCGGTAATTTCTCTGAGCCGGGTCGTGATCCCCGTTACTGGGAGTATGACGGTGGTTCTTGGGGGATGAAGCGTGGTTCAGAGACATCTGCCTATGTTCTTTACATTAAGAGTAAGACTGATGCTGCCCCCAAGGAGGTTGCTCCTCAGGATACCGAGGAGGTTGGCAGCAAGTGGTGGAGTAACCTGTCTACGGTGCTCTCTGATTATCCCGAGGACCGGTGGATGATTTTTGACCACCAGAAGTTCATTCCTGCAACGATTAAGGCAATTACAGACTTTAAGTCTCTCTCTATTCACGAGCAGAAGAAGATGAAGTTTGTCGTTGGCTAAATTATTTTATTATAAATCTTTCTAAAAAATATGCTTTTCTTTAATATAATTTTATATTAAATTATAATAAAAAAAAATTGAGAAAATCATTTTAAAGCTTTTAAGTTTAATACATTTAATGTCAAAAGTCGCAATCGGTATTGATCTCGGAACCACCTATTCTTGTGTAGGAATATATAGAAATGGAAATGTTGAAATTATTGCTAATGACCAAGGTAACAGAACCACGCCATCTTGGGTTTCCTTTGGTGAAGAAAGATTAGTCGGAGATGCTGCAAAAAATGCATCTGGACAAAATGCTACAAACACAGTTTATGAAATTAAAAGAATGTTAGGACGTGATTTCAACGACCCTATTTTACAAAGAGATTTAAAATTATTACCCTATAAAGTAGTTAATACTAATGGAAAACCCAGTGTAGAAGTAGAAATTAAAGGTGAAAAGAAATTATTTACTCCTGAAGAGATTTCTGCAATGATTCTCGGTAAAATGAAGGCTATTGCTGAAGGCTATTTAGGAGAAAAGGTAACTGAAGCAGTTGTAACAGTACCTGCTTATTTCAATGATGCTCAAAGACAAGCAACTAAGGATGCTGGTGTAATTGCTGGATTAAATGTTTTACGTGTTATCAACGAGCCTACGGCTGCCGCGATGGCTTATGGTTTACAGAAGAAAGCCGATGGTAAAGGAAGAAATGTATTAATTTTTGATTGCGGGGGTAAATCTCTTTAAAGAGATATTTGTATAAATAATAATGGAAAAGAAAGAATGTGCTAAATGTAATAAAAATCTAGATATTACAAACTTTTATAGAGATTATACAGCAACTACTAAAATCAGTTTTAGGAGTAAATGTAAAATTTGTTGTGGTAAACAAACAGAAAAAAGAAAGAAACACGACAAAGATGAAGAAATAACTACAAAAGTATGTAATAATGGTGGTGGATGTGGTGGTGGAGAAAAACCAATAAGTGAATTTTTTAAATCAACAAGACATAAAGACGGATACTTCAATTTCTGTAAAGAATGTCATAAATTCAAATGCGAAAATATAGGAAATAATCCCAAAATAAAAAGAACTCCAGAATATATGAAAATATATAACAAGAAAAAATATGGAACACCTGAAAATAAAATTAAATATTCTATCAGAAAAAGTTTATTAACTTATATAAATAAGGATAATAGAACGATAAAATATTTAGGATGTTCAACAAAGTTTTTTCGATTTTGGATAGAAAGTCAATTTGAAGATGAGATGACTTGGGATAATCACGGAAGTTTATGGCATTTTGACCATGTAAATCCGTGCAATAATTTTGATTTGAAAAATGAAATAGATATTTTTAAATGTTACAATTGGTCTAATTTCAGACCTTGTGATAAAACAAAAAATATTCTTAAAAGTGATATTGTTGATTTGAACTTAATAAAAAACCACACCAAACTTAAAAATAGATTTTTAAAAAAACATAAAAATAGCATAAGTAATATAAATAACCATTATGATTTAAACACAAGTACTGCTCCCTGTGGTGAAAGCCCACACTCATTAAAAAAAGAAATACAAATATAATGAGGAACACGGTGAACTGACGGGAAACTCCTAAAGCTCTAACTACCAAGCTATCATAGTAATATAGATAGTGGCTCAAAGTAATTAATTGAGGTATGGTAAAAAAGTTAGAGATCTAAGTAATAACTTAGAATGGACAATCCGCATCCAAGCATCCTTCGAAAGGGGATGAAGGTTCAACGACTAGGTAAAGTAATCTAAAAGACTTAGAAATATTAAAGTCTCATGATAAAATACCCACGAGTGCCGTGCTCTCTAATGTAAATTAGAGAGAAGATATAGTCTGATCTTATAGGAAACTATAAGAAGATAGGATAAAGAGCCTATCGATAACAATTAGTCATGGGTACACATGACGTCTCACTTCTAAACATCGAAGATGGTATTTTCGAGGTAAAAGCAACTGGCGGAGACACTCACTTAGGTGGTAGTGATTTCGACCAGAGAATTGTAGAACATTTATTAAAAGAATTTAAACTAAAACACAAAGTAGATTTATCTGATAACAAGAAAGCTGTAAGACGTATGATGTCTGCTGCTGAACGTGCCAAGAGAACATTATCATCTGCGACAACAGTAAATGTTGATGTTGATTCTGTTCACGATGGTATTGACTTTAGTGTTCCCTTAACACGTGCTAAATTTGAAAGCTTATGTATGGATATTTTCACACGTACAATGGCTCCTGTTGACCAAGTAATGAAAGATGCTGGATTAAGCAAGAACCAAGTAGATGAAATTGTATTAGTTGGTGGTTCTACCAGAATCCCTAAGATCAGAGAAATGTTAACCACATATTTCAATGGTAAAGAATTATGTAACAGTGTAAATCCCGATGAAGCCGTTGCTTATGGTGCTGCAGTTCAAGCGGCTATCTTAGGTGGTGACAAGGACGCAAATATCCAAGACATTTTGCTCTTGGATGTGAACCCTCTTTCTCTCGGTGTAGAAACAGCAGGTCAAATTATGACAGTATTAATTGCCAGAGGAACAACAATCCCTACTAAGAAAACCCAAACATTTAGCACAGCTTCTGATAACCAACCTGGTGTAACAATCTGTGTATTTGAGGGTGAAAGAAAATTAACCAGAGATTGCAACCAACTCGGTAAATTTCAATTATCAAACATTCCTCCTATGCCTCGTGGAATGCCTCAAATTGAAATCACTTATGAAGTAGATGCAAACGGTATCCTTCAAGTATCTGCAGTAGAGAAATCTACTGGTAAATCAGAGAAGATTACCATCAGTAACGAGTCTAAGAAATTAAGCAAAGAACAAATCGAAAAGATGGTTAAAGAAGCTGAACAATTTAAGGAAGAAGATGAAGCCATTGCCAAGAAGGTTGAAGCCAAGAATAAATTAGAAGGCTATGTATACAATGTCAAGTCCTCTGTTCTCGGAGACGAGAAAATGAAAGCAGCTGTTGGCGCTGACCTTGATAAAGTACAATCAACTGTTGATGAAGCTCTCAAATGGATTGATGACAGTGCTGAAAGAACCACCGAAGATTATGAAGCTAAACAAAAGGAGGTTGAGGAAATTTTAATGCCAATTATCCAAAAGGGATACCAAGCTAATATGCCTGCTGGTGGCGGTATGCCTGGTGGAATGGGAATGCCTGAGGGTATGGGTATGCCTGAGGGACCAGGTATGCCCGAAGGACAAGGACCCAAAATCGAGGAAGTTGATTAAACAATTTAATTTATTATAAGTATATTTATATGAATTACGAAGACAAATATTTAAAATACAAAGCAAAGTATGTTGCAGCAAAAGCTGAATTACATACTAGAAAAATTTCAGTATTAGAACACGCTATAAAAGGTAGAATAATTAAATTAAAAAATGCAGAAGACCAAAAAAAGAGAGGCATAGAAAGTCTAAAAAAGAATAATACACCTGTAAAAGAAATAGATGAATTTATTCAAAGCATGGATTCTGAAATTAATGATATAAAAAAAGAATTAATTATTAAGAATAAAGAATTAGAAATACAAAAGAAAATGCTAGAAAAAGCTAAATCAATATAACTATTAATTTATTTATAGAATTTAATTAAATTCTTTAAGATTAATATATTTTTTTTTATATTTTAAATATTTTATTTTATTATTTTCTTCTATAGATGAAAATTCTACTAAAATATATTCATTATTGCCAATACATTTAGATTTAATATCTTCAATTGAATATTTATATTTATTTCCAATAACAATTATATCAACATCAATTTCATCTGGTAATTTATCAGACATATCAGTTTCATATGATTTTAAATTACAGCGTTCTGCAATAAATGATTTTCCCATATTTGATGGTCCTTTAAATAACCAAACAGGTCTTTTTTCTTTATATCTTACTGTTTTTTCAAATTTAGATAAATCAATATTAAAAGATTTTTCATCAAAATTAAATATTTCTGAAGAATATGAAGTTTGTCCTATTTCTAAATCTGGTATTATAGGACTTTGGAATAATATAAATGTATATCCTCCAAATTTTGGAACTTTCTTAGATGTTTTAAAATCATTTGATAAATAAATTTCTATTTTTGAATTATCACTTAATACGGCATTTATTAAATATTCATCAGGTTTATTTGGCTTATGAATTACTCGTAATCCTATAATTCTCATTAAATTAATTTATAAAAATAGTTTTTATAAAATAATTTTATTTAGAAGATTCAATATCAGAATCAAATTCTGGTTTCTCATCTTTGGATTAAATTTTTTTAAAATTTCCATGATTAATTTTAATGTATCCTTCTGGATACCACTCATCTTTAGTGCCATATCTATTCCACTCAAACCAAGTGCATTTATATTTATCATAATCGTCGACATCATATATCGAAATGTTATGTTCAATTCTTGCTGTTCCACTTATAGGAACATATTCTAGTTTGCTACTAAATGATAAAACTCTTTTACATTTCATAATTCCCCAACTTGCATCTGTCCAACCAGATGGACATAGACCTTTGTATTCTGATAGATATATTTCAATTAGACTACCATTGAAAATGTTTGTGCAACATATATTATATGATCCAAAATAACCTTCAATATTCCAAATATCGGTATTCTCAGAATCAGAAGATTCGTTATGAGAGTTATGAGATTCATTATCAGAAACAGAAGATTCGTTATCAGAGTCAGAAGATTCGTTATCAGAGTCAGAAGATTCTTTATCAGAATCAAATTGTGGTTTTTGATCTTTGGATTCATTCTTTTTAA
>Ga0114958_10000696_pt1 | contig 28423 bp, 20 predicted proteins | sample C_130208_EF_Meta_FD_89577 | JGI IMG/M metagenome (GOLD analysis project Ga0114958, IMG submission 89577) | Freshwater microbial communities from Lake Croche, Canada to study carbon cycling - C_130208_EF_MetaG | ecosystem: Environmental > Aquatic > Freshwater > Lake | place: Lake Croche, Canada... | reverse complement strand
CTCCTCACTCAAGCTCTTCGATTGGAACACATCGAATCGTAGTTCCACTGCGGTGGAGACTTTATTAACGTTCTGTCCGCCAGGGCCTGAGGCGCGGATGAACTGTTCGCTCAGCTCAGCTTCATCAATTGTAATATAGGAGGTGACGCGCATAATGGTTCAGTATACAGTAGGGTATTGAGTGTTCATTGTGAGCGATTAGGTGTAGGGTGTGAGATATAAGATTTTAATTATTAGATATTAGATATTAGATATTGGATATTGGATATTGGATATTGCTGTATTGTGAATTATATATTCGATGATTTGATTCGATGATTCAATGATTAGATATGCCGAAGTATGTAGTCTAGAAGTAGATATATTTTTTTAAACCATTTTTAATTCGTGTTTGCTTAGATAATAGAATAGGTTCTCGTCGTGATGATCAATCTACGTTGGTGCTTTACATTAGCAGCAGTGGTGTGCGCAGCTCTGTTAGGGGCAGGTTTGTATTTGCAGCATGTCATGGATCTGAAGCCATGCCCATTATGTATTTTTCAGCGCGTGGCGTTTATTGCGCTAGGCATCAGCTTTGCAGTGATTGCGCTGCATTATCCGCAGCGCCTAGGTATTCTGATTTATGGTGTGTTGTTATCGATATGCGCATTAAGCGGTATTGGATTTGCGGCGCGGCAATTATGGTTGCAGAGTTTACCGGCTGATCAAGTGCCTGCTTGCGGTCCGGGCTTGTCTTATATGTTGGAGCGCTTTCCAGTGTCTCGCATGATCGAGCAAGTATTTGTCGGCTCTGGCGAATGTGCAGAAGTCAGTTGGCGATTGATGGGTTTGAGTATTGCTGGTTGGTCGTTAATTTGGTTCGTGCTGTTGCTGGTGTTTGGGATATTTGCTCTGCGCCAACGTTTGATACAGCTAGGCGCTAATATTAGGCGTGAGTTGTGATTCTAGGTGGGTAATTTGATCTTTAAGCATTAGCTTGCGTTTTTTGAGTCGTTGTAACTGCAGTTGATCTTGGGGTTCGATGGCGCTCAACTGGTGGATGTGCTCATCTAAGGTTTGATGCTCATGTTGTAGTTCTGCAATGCGCGCCTCCAGGCTATTGGCTGCAACAAGCTCGGTTTGATGCGCTGATGGTGGCAGTGATTCAGACATGTGGGGGCTCAGGCTGTTGGCGTTGATAGCGGTTGAAGGCTTGCGCAGTATAGCGGTTGTTTTTAACTTCGACAAGCTTAATTTAATTTAACTTATTGATTTTATTGGATAATTTTTATGGCGCTCGAACTGATGGTGAATGGCAAATTGCATGCGGTCAGCGCAGAACCAGAGACACCTTTGCTGTATGTGTTGCGTAACGATCTGGGCTTGGTGGGTACACGTTTTGGTTGTGGCCTCGGTCAGTGTGGCGCTTGTATGGTGTTACTCGATGGCGTGCCAGTGCAGTCCTGCAATCTGCCCCTAGATGCGGTTGCTGGTCGTGCCATTACAACGGTTGAGGCTTTGGCGCCAGCGCAAGCCCTACACCCTTTACAAGCGGCATTTGTGGTGGAGCAAGCCGCGCAATGTGGTTATTGTACCAGTGGTATTTTGGTGGCAGCCTCAGCGTTGTTAGCGCGCACCCCCGATCCTACCGATCTGCAAATTCGCCAAGCGTTAGATGCGCACTTGTGTCGTTGCGGCACTCATGTGCGAATACTACGTGCTGTGCATCGCGCTGCCCGAGTGCTGCGAGGAGAGCAAGATGCCGCCTAATTCATTAGCGAACCAATCGATCGCATTGACCCAATCGACCCCTGCAACAGCTACACATCAAAGTGCGTTGCCAGCGCGTAGGCTTCCTGGGAGTCTAGAGGCCAATCCGCGACTTGGTCATTGGTTGCGCTTAGAGCCTAATGGTGTGGTGGTGATCACGCCTGGTAAAGTTGAAATTGGCCAAGGTATATTGACTGCTCTGGTGCAAATCGTGGCAGAGGCCTTAGACGTGAGTCCGGCGCGGATTCGTCTATTGCCGGCCTCTACTGGTCATAGTCCTGACGAAGGGGTGACCTCGGGTAGTCGATCGATTCAAGAAAGTGGTTTAGCTTTGCGTCATGTTGCCACTGAAGTGCGCGATCTATTTTTAGACTTGGCCGCAGCGCGCTTAGACGTGAGTATTGAGCAGTTAATTGTAGATGATGGTTTGATTCGTGCCAGTAATGGTACTGAGGTCAGTTACTGGGATTTATATTCTCCAGAACTATTTGCTCGTGAAGCCAGTCTCGAGGTGGTGAGTAAGCGACCTGCGGACTTTACGGTCGTTGGCACATCCTTGGCGCGGATTGATTTACAGGCCAAGGTCACCGGGCAAGCAGTCTATGTGCAGGATTTGCAACTGCCTGATATGGTGCATGGTCGTATTAGTCGTCCGCCGGGCCCAGGGGCATGCTTAATTGCTATTGATGTATCTAGTGTCGAGCGCATGCCCGGGGTGTTAGCGGTAGTGCGATTGGGGCGATTCTTAGGGGTAGTGGCTGCGCGTGAGGAGCAAGCGATTCGTGCTGAGCGCCGCCTAGCGGGCTTAGCGCAATGGGCGGCAGGCCCAGAGTTACCCAGCAGCGACCCGCGTGAGTTATTGCAATGGCCGGCCGAGACCGAGGTGATTAGCGAACGCGGCACGCTTGGTGCAGTCGAGATGAGTGGCGCGCAGCAACTGCGCGCTGAATATACCAAGCCGTATCTTGCGCATGCCGCACTCGCGCCGTCTTGCGCAGTGGCACAGTTCAGTGGTGAGCAGTTACAGGTGTGGACGCACTCCCAAGGGATTTATCCGCTGCGTGGTGATTTGGCCACTACCCTAGGTATGGCGCCCAGCGACATTGTGGTTACCCACATGGAAGCCGCAGGTTGTTATGGCCACAATGGGGCTGATGATGTTGCGCTCGATGCTGCACTGTTAGCGCGTGCCGTGCCAGGGCGTGCGGTGCGTGTGCAGTGGATGCGTGAGGATGAGTTTGGCTGGGAGCCCTTGAGTTCGCCGATGGTGGTGCAGCTAGCGGCGCGCATTGATGAAGCCGGTACAATTGTCGACTGGGATTATGCCTTGTGGAGCCATGCCCATAGCACTCGTCCAGGTGGTCGGGGTGGAGTGAATTTGCTCGCTGCTTGGCACCTAGAGCCGCCGCTGCCAGCGGCAATACCTGGTAACCCACCACTACCTGCTGGTGGCAGTCATCGCAACGCGATTCCCTTGTATGACTTTCCCAATCAACGGATCACTAATCATTTAATTCGTCGCTCACCGGTGCGCACCTCTTCATTAAGAGCCTTGGGTGGGCATGCGAATGTCTTTGCGATTGAATGCTTTATGGATGAGTTAGCGCACGCCTCAGGCGCCGATCCTGTTGCTTATCGACTACGGCATTTAAAGGATATGCGTGCGCGCGCAGTCATTGAACGAGTAGCGGCAATGGCCAATTGGCAACCGCAAGTGAGTAGCGATAGTGAGTGCGGACGCGGGATTGGGTTTGCACGCTATAAAAATTTAGCAGCCTATATGGCGGTTGTTGCTGCGGTGCGAGTGACAGAGACGGTGCAAGTCACTCACGTGTGGGCTGCGGTTGATGTTGGTCAGGTGATTAATCCTGATGGGCTCAAGAATCAAATTGAAGGTGGTATTGTGCAAACAGTGAGTTGGACCTTAAAGGAGTGTGTGCAGTTTGATCGCCAAGGGGTGAGCACACGCAATTGGGAGACGTATCCCATCCTGCAGTTTGGTGAAGTGCCAGCAGTCACTGTTGAGTTGATTTCACGCCCCGACATGCCGCCGGTGGGTGCAGGCGAGGGCACTCAAGGGCCGGTCTCGGCGGCGATTGGCAATGCCTTATATCATGCCTTGGGGGTGCGCTTGCGCGATCTGCCGTTTACTCGCGAACGGGTGATTGCGGCTATGAGCAGTTAGCATTTTTTTAAAGCATCAGTAGATGGAAAAAACGGTAATGATTACACATCATAATTTATTGTAATCATTCATTGCATTACTTCATCGCATTCATGAATTTAAAAAACGCATCGTAATTATTTTTTGAAATTATTTTTTGAAATTATTAAGCGTAAACATGAATCGTTAAAAGTCATGTGTAAAAAAAGGAGCGTGCGCAATGCATATTTTAGTGATACACGGTGCGGGTCTGAACATGCGTGGCAAGGTGCAATTAGAAATCTTTGGCAAGATGACGCTACCCGAGTATGAAGAAAAGATTCTTGAATACGCAGCCGGGTTAGGGATACGCATCACCTTCTTTCAGTCCAATATTGAAGGCGAAGTCTGTAATGCGCTCTACGCTGCTTTTGATGGCGACGTTGATGGGTGCGTGATTAACCCTGGCGGCTTTACGGCGGTGGTGGGTCCGTTACGTGCGGCAATTGCCCAAATGCGTTTTCCTGTGATTGAGGTGCATCTGTCGAACCCGACAGCGCGTGGCACGACCTCGGTGATGCAACCGGTGTGCAAGGCTTCGGTTTATGGCTTTGGCATTGAGAGCTATCGCCATGCTTTGATGGGCTTGCAAGGTCTGCTTAAAAAATAGGCAAGTTAAAAAAGTCTCTTTGCAGACACACCTCAAAGCCCTATTTTAGGGGCTTACCCACAGAGTTATCCACAGAATCTGTGCATGGTTTTAGCCCTGAGGGGTGATGCTGTCCCCTTGCCGGCGTATGACCGTAGTTGGCACTGTCAGGTTTCAAGTATGAAAAAAATATTAATGACTTGATTTTTAAAAAATACAATTAAATCAATTAGTTATGAAATGATACCAGATCAAATCCTGAGTCACATCAAGGACTTAGCAATTTTCTAAAGTGCTGTGGATTAGCAGCTTTGAGCTATTGACAGGCGCCATATAAGTTTTGTAATGCGATCTCAAATGGTTTATTTCGCTAAAGATATCAACAATTTGAAAGTACGCCCTGTCAAGCCTTTTTTTTGTATTGAGGCTGTGGGTATCTTGGTGTGATTCGCGATTAAAAATTAACCCCACACAGCGCTCTCCAAAAACCCTAAACAAATCAAGGGCTCATCTTGAGCTTCGCAGAACGGCCGCTGCTCTTGGTTGCAGTTAATAATTAAAAAGATTGCGGCGGGCGTGTTCAAGGTGAATGAGGATTGCGTCGCGAGCGCGCTCTCCATCGCGGGCCTTGAGCGCTTGCACAATGCTGCGGTGCTGTGCTTGGTATTGCAGGCGACGCTCAGGGGTCACCACTCGGTCTTTGAGCTTACCCCATTCAGTTTGATGGCGTACGGCGGTGGCCATGTCAAAGACTCGGATAATAAATTGGTTATGGGTGGCTGCTGCCATGGCTTGATGGAGGGCTGCGTCCCATATTTCAAACTGATCGAGCCCCGCTCCTTGTTCGGCACGTGCTAAGCAGGTTTCCATGCGTTCAAAGTCAGCAGGGGTGGCATGGGTCACAATCAGCTCCGCCATTGCGGGCTCTAGGCGTAGGCGTGCCTCCATCAGTTCGGCTGGGCTGGTGTGGCTGAGGCTGTTTACCGGAAAGCCGCCCGATTCAGCGAGAAACGTGCCACGGCCCACTTGGCGCTGAATCACCCCTTCGGCTTCGAGTTGGGCTAAGGCCTTGCGAATGGTGTGGCGGGGGTAGTTAAAGTGTTGGGCGAGGCTGCGCTCGGTTGGCAGTTGGCCGCCAGCGGCAACCCGACCTTGGGCCACTGCCTCCATGAAGAAGCGGCGAATCTGCTCGGTGCTGTCGCTGGGCGGATGAGGACGGCGTGAGGTATTCATACGTAGTGAGGTGGCGGCGATTTTATGGTTGTGGAGGGTGAGGGGGGTGATGGGGGGGGTAAGGGTAAGAGTGAGATTAAGATTAAGGGGTGGCGAGGGGCGGTTGAGCGTTATAGGTTATTGTGGCAGATTCAACCAATTTGGTAAATTGGTTGAATTTACTCTCTAATATGATGAACCAATAAGCGTGAATGATTACGAGTTATTGCTTAATTTATTTAAATTACTTTATATATATCATATAGTTAATTTTATAATTTTTTAATAATTTTATTTATTCAATATAACCATTCAGTTAGATTGGTTTTTTTTATCGGTATATTGGTTGACTATGTGGCGTGGTCCTAGGATAAAATAGCTTGCTAATAAAGCAGACTTTCGAGGAGCGCGGCGACATCATGCAAAAGATTCGATTAGCAGTTATTTCTGAGGGTGTGAACGCCTGGCCCTTATATGTAGCGCAAGGTCGGTGCCTATTTGCCCAAGCTGGCGTCGAAGTCGAGGTCACACTCACGGGTTCGTCCACCCATCAGCTAGAGCAATTGCGTAATGGCGGCTATGACATTGGTTTCCAACAATCGGATCATGTGGTGCGTGCGGTCGAAACCGGTAGCGATTTAGCCATAGTGATGGCACAAGGGCACGCCCCAGAGCTGTCTCTGGTGGTTGCCCCAACTGTGCATAGCTTTGCTGATCTGCGTGGTCAGGATATTGCGGTAGATGGTGCCCACACCGGCTACGCCTTATTGTTGCGAAAATTACTCACTGCGCGTGGCTTGGCGCCTACCGATTATCGTTTTGTTGAGATTGGTGGGTCGCAGGAGCGTTTTGATGCCTTGCGCCAAGGTCAAGCCGTGGCCAGCTGGCTTAATCCGCCGTTTGATCGCAATTTATTTGCTGCAGGCTTTAATAGTTTGGGTATGACGACTGATTTCTTCCCGACCTATCCAGGTTCAGTAGCGGCTGCACGTCGTGCGTGGGCGGTTGAGCATAGTGACACCTTGGTCGCTTTTATTCGCGGCTTCAAGCAAGCTTGTCAATGGCTCAAAGACCCAGCGAATGAGGCAGCAGCCATTAGCTTGTTACCCGAGCGCTTGCAGATATCGCCTGAATTGGCACACAAAGCCTTTGCCGCGTTTGGTGCGCGTGCCTTACCGAATATTACGGCGTCCGGTATAGAGCAAGTCATTGCCTTGTATTGGGCAGCAGAGGGTCTGCAAAAGCCTCTAGGCAAACCCCACCAATATATGGATTTATCGTATCAAGTGCGCGCCGAGCAATAGTCTGGCCGTTGAGCAAGAGCATTACAAGTGTTGTAATGAGCGAGTAGTGCTGAATATTTTTATGCTATGTTGTTGATTCATTAATAGGAGACAATGATGTTTAATATTAAAAAACAAAATATAGGATTAACTTTCGTGGTGTCTGCCTTGGTGATGTGGGCAATGACCATAGTGGCCACTCCCAGCATAGCTGCAGATCAAAGTGCGCAGAGCTATCCTTCGCGACCGATTCGAATTTTAGGGATGGGCACAGGGAGCACTGCGGATTACTTGTCGCGCTATATTGCACAGCGTCTCAATGATCGTTGGCATCAACCGGTGGTGGTTGATAACCGTGATGGTGCTGGTGGCACGATTGCTGCAGAAGTCGCCGCCAAGGCCAGTCCAGATGGCTACACGCTGATTATGGGTCATGCGGGCCCTATGGTGAGTTCGGTGTCCTTGTATAAAGATTTACCCTATGACCCTATCAAAGACTTCTCACCCATTACCCGCACCGCGCTAGGCGTGGTGGTGTTGGTAGTGCACCCTTCGGTACCAGCAAAAAATGCATTAGAGTTAGTGGTGCTTGCTAAACAAAAAGGTCTGAACTTTGCCTCAGCTGGCAATGGCAGTATTAGCCATTTATCGGGTGAACTGTTTAAACAAGTGACTAAGAGCGAAATCCAGCACGTACCCTACAAGAGCGCAGGAGCTGCACTGACCTCTATCCTCTCGGGTGAGACCCAGGTCTCTTTCCTCTCTCCAGTCACCGCCCACGCTCAACTGAAGGTGAATAAGCTGCGCGCCTTAGCAGTATCGAGTAAAGAGCGTTTTGTGGGTACGCCTGATATTCCTAGTGCAGTTGAGGCCGGCATCCCTGGCATGGTGGCGGAGTTATGGTTTGGGTTGTTTACCACGGCCAAAGTGCCCAAGCCTATAGTCACCAAACTCAATACCGAAATTACCGGAATCTTGAATAACCAAGAGGTCAAAGATGCGATTTTGCAACGCGGCGCGGTGGTATCTACCAGCACGCCTGAGGAGTTGCGCGACTTCTTAAAGTCTGAGATCCAGCGTTGGACACCGATTATTAAGGCCTCGGGCATTAAGGCTGGTTAAGCGCATAGTGGCAGCGTATATAACATATTGATTTTATTGGTTTTTTTATTACGGTAAGGATTGAGCATGGCGCGTAAAAAGAAAGTAGTCGAGCCCAAGCATATCAAGGCGGCAAGCATAGATCCCGATCTAGCGATTTCTAGCGCACCGGACGGATTGTTTGACCCCGCAAATCCAGGCCATCGCTGGGATATCCCATTACAAGCGCCAGGTCGCTCGCAGGTGGATTTCGAAGAACGTGTCGATTTTAAGCGTCTTCATGAATACCGCCTCGCGCGCACCCGTGGGGCCTTGGCGAAATCTAAGCTTGGTGCTCTCCTGGTCTTTGATCAAATCAATATGCGCTATATCTCGAGTACCGTGATTGGTGAGTGGGCGCGTGACAAACTGACGCGTTGGTGTTTGCTCACCGGTAACGGCGAGCCATGGGTATGGGACTTTGGTTCCGCCGTGCGTCATCACAAGTTGTATGCGCCGTGGTTGCCCAAGAACCATTGCATCCCAGGTCTTGCGGGCTTGCGCGGTGCAGTCTCGCCCTCGGTTGGTTTATTCGATCAAGCCGCCCAAGAGATCTACGACATTCTCAAGCAAGAAGGGGTTGCCGACATGCCCTTAGGCATTGACATGGTGGAGCCGCCATTCTTGTTTGCGCTGCAAAAGCTTGGCCTCAAAATAGCCGACGGTCAGCAGGTGATGTTGGATGCCCGCGAGATTAAAAGTCACGATGAAATTACCTTGCTCAACACGGCTGCGGCAATGGGTGACGGCGTATATCAAGATATCTTCGAAGCGCTCAAGCCTGGCGTGCGCGAGAACGAAATTGTGGCGATGGCAACCAAGCGTTTCTATGAGATGGGCTCAGATTGCGTCGAGGCAATTAATGCGATCTCGGGGGAGCGCTGTAGTCCGCATCCGCACAACTTTACCGATCGATTAATTCGACCTGGTGACCAAGCCTATTTTGATTTAATTCAATCCTACATGGGCTACAAAACTTGCTACTACCGCACGTTTACTGTGGGCAGTGCGACGCCGGCGCAACACGACGCCTACAAGCGGGCGCGACGCTGGATGGATGACGCAATTGGCATGCTCAAGCCAGGAGTCTCGACCGATGTGGTAGCACGTGCTTTCCCGAAATGTACTGAAATCGGTTTTGAGACGGAGATGGCAGCTTTTGGTTTGAACTTCTGTCACGGACTGGGGTTGGGTTTGCATGAACGGCCACTAATCTCACGCTTGAATTCATTTAAAGACCCGTATGAGCTAAAGGCGGGCATGGTGTTTGCGGTAGAAACATTCTGTCCGGCCAAAGATGGGATATCGGCGGCGCGTATTGAGGAGGAGGTGGTGCTCACGCCGACTGGAGCGCAGATCATTACGCTGTTTCCGGCGCAAGAATTACCGATTGCAAATAAGTATTAGAGCTGTATTCAAAGCTGTATTCAATCAAGCAATCCTAAACAACAACATTGGTTACAGCATGATTTTATTGAGTGAAGGCGCTACTGTAGTTAAAGCATTTATGTAAAGCATTACTTTATTTAAAGCGCTAATGGATAGCGCTTGTTGTTAGTTTAAGGCAAGCGCAATAGTAGAGAATAGGGTTAAACACTGAACGTGAGATGACGTGAGGAATATTGAATGACTGGCACTACACCTAAGAAGGGGGCCGCACCGATCTCTGAGATCGGTAGCGAGACGCGCCTAGCACTGTTTCGGATGCAACTCGAATTGCGCCTGTGCGAGAAGCGCGCCTACGATTTGTTTTTGCAAAACTTGATCAAGGGCACGAGTCACTTGTCTCTTGGCCAAGAAGCGATTGCCGCCGGTTTTGGCGTGGCGATGCGGCCAGACGATTGGACGTTCTGCACTTACCGTGGTCACGCCCACACGCTCGCGCGTGGCGCCTCGATGACGGGGGTGTTGGGTGAGCTGATGGGCCGCGAGTGTGGCTTGTTAGGCGGTAAAGGCGGCTCTATGCACTTAACTGATGTCTCAAAAGGTGCGATGGGTTCTTACGCTATTATTGGCGCACATTTGCCAATAGCGGCGGGTGCAGCGTGGAGCGCGCAATATCGCGGCACCGAGCAAGTTGCCGTCTGTTTCTTTGGCGACGGCACCACCAATATCGGTGCTTTTCATGAAGCACTTAACTTCTCGGTGATCTGGAAACTGCCAGTGATTTTTGTCTGTGAAAACAATTTGTATATGGAATACACCCCGATTAGCGCGGTGACTGCGGTTGAGCATCCAGCAGCCGATCGTGCCGCTGCCTACAACTTAGAGCGTGTGGTGATCGATGGTAATGATGCGGACGAAGTCTATCGCACCGCAACCAAATTTATGAACCGGGCGCGTCAAGGTGGTGGCCCCGCTTTAATTGAGGCCATGACTTATCGCCACTCTGGTCACTCCCGCGCTGACCCAGCGCAATATCGCCCTAAGGGCGAGTTAGAGCAATGGTTGGAGCGAGATCCGATCAAGATTTATCGCGAGCGCTTGCTTGAATTAGGCATGGTCGAGGCGACATTGCGTGACATTGAAGAAGCAGTCACTGCCCAAGTCAATGATGCGACAGAAGCGGCTAAAGCATCTGCTGCGCCAGACTTAGCCGGCATTCATCAACATGTGTGGGCAGACGGGGGTGCAGCATGGCGGAACTAACTTATCGTGAAGCAGTAGCCGCTGGCATTGCCCAAGAAATGGCGCGCGACGATCGCGTGGTGTTTTTAGGTGAAGATGTGGCGCACGCTGGTGGTGTATTTAAAGCGACTGTTGGCTTGCTGGATCAATTCGGCCCCTTGCGGGTGCGGGATTGCCCAATCTCTGAACAAGCGATCTTGGGTGCAGCAATGGGTGCGGCAATGACTGGTTTGCGCCCGATTGCTGAAATTATGTTCTCTGACTTTTTGGCGGTATGTTGGGATATTGTGGCCAATGAAATTGCTAAGTCGCGGTACATGACCAATGGCCAAGTCTCTGTGCCATTAGTGATTCGCACGGCCAACGGTGGGGGCTCACGCTTTGGCGCACAGCACTCGCAATCGGTAGAGAATTGGGCCATGGCGATCCCGGGTATTAAAGTCGTAGCCCCGGCGTTTCCTGCTGATGTCAAAGGCTTGCTGGCAGCTTCGATTCGCGATGAAGACCCGGTATTATTCTTTGAACAAAAGTCGCTCTATTCGTTTAAGGGTGAAGTGCCCGATGGTGAATATGTTGACGAGCTCGGTAAAGCACGCGTGTTGCGTCAGGGTAAGGATTGCACCATTGTCGCACTCGCGTTGATGGTGCATCGCGCCCTAGAAGCCGCAGAAATTCTGGAGCGTGAGCATGGTATTTCTTGTACTGTGGTTGATGTGCGATCACTGGTGCCACTTGATACCGTCACTATCTTGGCAGAAGTGGCTCGCACGGGTCGCTTGGTGACCATTGAAGAGAACCCAAGGCTGTGTGGATGGGGCGCAGAGATCGCCTCGATTATTGCAGATGAATGTTTTTGGGAATTGGACGGCCCGATTATTCGGATTACCACGCCGCACATTCCATTACCATCGGCAGATCGACTCGAAGACAACACCATTCCATCGGTTGCCAGAATTGTCCAAGAGATTAGTCAGCGTATCGATTAATGCATAGTCGTTTGGAACTGGGGGAGTAGTTCATGCCACAACGCACACTACAGGATTGGAGTAAGCACGTTCTAGCGTTATGCCTAGGCATACTCGGTGTAATGAATGTCGTCTATGCGGGTGATGCGAATCTTATTATGGTCAACGGTAAGATTGCGACAGTCGACGAGCGGTTTACCATAACGCAAGCAATTGCCATTAAAGACCAACAAATTCTCGCCACGGGTAGCAATCAAGCCGTGCGCAAGCTGGCAGCACCAAATGCACGGGTGATTGATTTGGGTGGGCGCACAGTCATCCCAGGATTGATCGACAATCACTCGCATTGGGTGCGGGCAGCAGAACACCATGAATTACGTTTTGATGGCGTGGTCTCTAGAGGTTATGCGATTAAACGCTTGACCCAGCGCATTGCAGAAACACCCCACGGCCATTGGATTGCTGTGTTGGGTGGTTGGTCTGAAGAGCAGTTTCGCGATGATCCGCGGGGTTTTCCGTTGGCTGAATTAGATCAAATTGCCCCCAATCATCCGGTCGTGATTCAGTCGATCTATCAACATACTTATTTGAACACTGCGGCGCTGAAGGCTGCGGGTATTGATGCCAATACCTCAAACCCCAATGGTGGCACGATTGAAAAAGATGCCCAAGGTCAACTCACCGGTGTAATACGAGGCGCAGGAGGTGTAGCTTTTGTAGCGGCCAAGGTGCCGATGTTTGAATCGGAGGCATGGTTAGCGAATACCCAAAAACTGGTGCAGTCACTCAATGCGATGGGCATTACCGCATGGGGTGATGCTGGGGGTCGCGGTATGGATGAGCGTCACTACCTGCCGTATGAAACGCTCGCCAAAGACAATCGTTTAAATGCCCGCGTGTTCTGGACTACGATTCGCCAACCGGCAAGCCCAGCCCAAGTCGATCAAGTGCTTAAAGAAATACAAACATTAAAGCCGTATCAAGGCAATGCCTACTTTAATCACATTGGTTGGGGCGAATCTGTTTATTCACCAGTCACCACGCAGCTATTACGCAAGGGGGGTAATACCAAGCCCGAGGATATATCGCAAATGGCACGCGTGATCCGTGCCCTTGCTGATCGCGGGTTTTATTTGAATTCACATGTCGAGATGGAGCCGGTGATTGATGTGTTTCTAGATCAATACGAAACCCTGAGTCGCGAGAAACCAATTCAAGGTTTACGTTGGTCGTTTTCCCATCTAGATCAAGTAACTACAGTGCAACTCGAACGGATGAAGCGACTAGGGATGACGGCTATGATCCATAGTCGGCCTTTAATTCAAGGCGTGCTGATGCATAAAGTGCATGGTGAAGCGGCGTGGGACATGCCACCGTTTCGGCGTGTACAAGACAGTGGCATTGTGTGGGGTTTAGGCTCCGACGCCACCGCAGTGACAACCTCTAATCCGTTCTACACCTTGGCGTTTGCGATCACTGGGCGAGCGATTGGTGGGCATTTGGTGAATCGTCAATCGATAAGTCGTGAGCAAGCCTTGATTGCACACACCCGTAACAATGCACAAATACTGTTCCATGAGCATAGCTTAGGTTCGATCGCGCCGGGTAAGTTTGCTGATTTGTTGGTATTAGATCGTGATTACTTGACGGTGCCAGCGCCACAGATTAAAGAGATTAAACCACTGCTCACGATGGTGGGTGGTCGGGTAGTGCACGCTGCAGCACCGTTTAAAGCACTGCAGTAATAGTGGTGGCTAAAATGATGTATGTTGCAAAACATGGTAAGACCTGAATCATGCGAATGATTTGAATGAAGAATGTGTACGCAGTGCAGGTGATTAAATTCAGTCACCCGCATTGGGTATAGCGTAAGCCAACTTAGAGCGTATTAGAGGCGTAACAGACGATGGACATTATCATGCCGCAACTCGGTGAAACAGTCACCGAAGGTGTAGTGACTAAATGGTATAAACAGGTCGGTGATACCGTTCGTGCCGATGAAATTTTATTTGATGTTGAAACCGACAAGGTCAGCACCGAAATACCCTCACCGGTAGCCGGTGTTCTCGCTGAGATACGGGTTGCCTCTGGTGTCACTGCCAAGGTGGGGGTGTGCTTGGCGGTAGTGCGTGAGGTGGGTCAGGCAGGAAGTGCCGCAATTGTAAACGCTACATCTAAGTCAGTCGCGGCACAAGCTGCTGCTGCGAATGTATCCGTGAGCGCGCAGACCGCCATACCCAAGGGACGTGCGGCAGATCGTCTCTCACCAGTAGTGCGGCGTTTAGTGGCGGAGCATCAATTAAACACTGCTGAGATGAACGGCACGGGTCGTGATGGACGTATTACCCGCGAAGACGCGCTCCAATGGATTGCTAAGCGCAATACCAATGGTGCATCACCATCAACAACATCATTGCCAGCATCATCAATATCACCATCACCATCACCATCACCATCACCATCACCATCACCATCACCAGCGTCTGCTCGAGTTGCGACCACCTCTGTAGTACCAGGGCCAGTGCACCCGTTTAACCACATTCGAAAAAAAGTCGCCGAGAATACTGCCAAGTCTTGGCAGACTGCTCCCCATGTCTTGCAAGTTGCAGAGGCTGATTTTTATCGGGTAGAACAGGCGCGCAGCGAATATGGTACAGCTTGGCAAGCCCGTGAAGGTTTTGCCTTGACCTATTTACCGTTTATTGTGCGCGCGGTATCGATTGCTCTGGCGCAGTTCCCTAAACTCAATGCTAGCTTGCAGGGTGAGGGTTTGGCGTTGCACCCACGCATTAACATTGGTATTGCCATCGATTTACATTTTGATGGTTTGCTGGTGCCGGTAATTAAAGATGTGCCGTCTAAATCACTGCCGCAAATTGCTAAAGAAATTTACGACCTAGCCACGCGTGCGCGCGCCGGCCGACTGCGCCCCGATGAAATGACTGAGGGCACTTATACCATTACCAATAATGGCGCCTTTGGCACGGTGATTACTGCACCAATTATCTTGCAACCGCAGGTGGCTATTTTATCTGCTGATGCGATTCGTAAAAAACCCGTGGTGGTGGAATCCGAAACCGGAGATGCAATTGCGATTCGACCTATTGGTGTGCTGGCGCAAAGTTTTGATCATCGTGCAGTTGATGGCGCGTATTCGGCAGCATTTTTAAGTGCTGTGCGCAGGGTGATTGAGACTCGTCATTGGTCACAAGATTTGCAAGCCTAATGCTTCAATTTTTTATTTTTATTGATAGTTTAATTTTTTGGAATAGTTAAAATTTTGATCGAATTTGATTATTAATACTGGCGTTACTAGATAAGGAACTGTGATGAGTGATTTAAAGAAATTAAAGTTGGGTTGGATTGGGATTGGTCGTATGGGCTATGCAATGGCTGAACGCTTGGCTACAGCGGGTTGCGATATATCAGTCTGGAATCGTACCAAATCTAAAGCCGAACCACTGGCTGCAGTGGGTGCCACTGTGGTTAATCATTTAAGCGATCTGGCGCATTGCGATATTGTGTTTACGATGGTTTCAACGGGTAAAGACGTAAAAGAAGTATTGTTTGGACAGCATGGTGTGATGTCTAAAGGGGGTAAGCCTAAAATCGTGGTCGATAGCACTTCAATATCTCTTGAAGAATCGGCAGAAATTCGCACCAAACTGGCTGATGCAGGTATTCAGTTGTTGGCAGCGCCAGTATCGGGAAATGCCAAAGTGATTAAAGCAGGAAAACTCACAGTCGTTGCCTCGGGGCCCGAGGCGGCCTTCAATGCAGTGCAACCCTATCTGGCTGCAATTGGTCGTGGCGTATCCTATGTGGGCGAGGGCGAGTTGGCGCGTATTGCAAAAATATGCCACAACGTGATGCTCGGAGTGGTGATTCAAAACTTATGTGAGATCACGGTGTTGGCTGAAAAAGCGGGTATGCAACGTCATGCGTTTCTTGATTTTTTAAATAAAAGTGTGATGGGCTCGATGTTTACTGCGTACAAAACCCCAGCAATCTCGAATCTCGATTTTCACGTGACTTTTACGCCTGAGCTCTTGCGTAAAGACATTGACTTAGGTTTGTCAGCAGGCCGCACCCACGGCGTGCCTATGCCCACCACTGCTGTGACTCGCGAAATTGTGCAAACCCTGATTGGTCAGGGCTATGGTGATTTGGATTTCTCAACCTTACTGTTGTTGCAAGCGCAAGCTTCAGGCATCACCTTAAAATCTGAAAATGTCGATGTCAGCGATGGCTTGGAGTGATGCCGATGGTGGGGCTAGTCTTGGCCTAGAACCTCAACAGCTGGTATTGCTGTCGCAAGACTATCCACGCTTTAGCGATGCCGAATATTCCAGACGTCATCAGCTGTTGGCGCAAGCCATGCACAAGCATGATTGTGATTACTTGTTGGTGGTTACTGATCACCGGGCAGGCAATGCGCCGCAATGGGTTACAGGCTGGCCAGGCACCGCAGAGGCTTATGTGATTTTTAAGTGGGGTGAGCAAATGGTGATGCATATGGAATGGCATAACCATCATCCATTAGCACAACGCATCACCCCGCATGTAGATGTGCGCTGGGGCGAACACCAAGGTATTGCGCTGACCATTGCCGAACTCAAGCGTCGTGGGGCGCGTCGGGTTGGTATGATGGGTCCTTTAGTGGTGAATAAATTCAAGCAACTAGAAGCCCACTTTGAGATGGTGCTGATGGATGCTGATTATGTGCGTATGCGCATGATTAAATCAGCCGAAGAAATTGATTGGTTGCGCGTGGGTGCGGCATTGTCTGATGCTGGGTTACGAGCTTTGATTCAACACACCCGCCCTGGACTACACGAGCGCGAATTGGCCGCTATTGTTGAGAGCGCTTATTTACCCTATGGCGGCACCACCATGATTCATTACATTGGTGTGACCGCAATGGATCAACCGCATCTATATGTGCCACCGCAATACGCTTCGCGCCGCTTGGTCCAAGCGGGAGACATTGTAAGTTGCGAGTTGTCTGCCTATTGGTGGGACTACCCAGGCCAAGTGTTACGTACGTTCACGGTAGACGCAGAACCCAGCGCCTTGTATCAAGACTTGCACGATACCGCTGAAGCAGTATTTCAAGCGGTCACTGCCCGAGTGCGTCCCGGTTGCACCATGCCTGAAGTGTTAGCCGCAACCGCGTTAATTGAAGAGCGTGGCTATACCGTATGTGATGACTTAATGCATGGTTTTGGTGGCGGTTACTTTCAACCCATAGTGGGCACCCGTAGTCGTATGGCGGGGCCGCTACCCGAGATGACATTGGCTGAGAACATGACCGTAGTGGTGCAACCCAATGTCACGACTGCACAAGCTGACCGCAGTGTACGCGCAGGCGTACAGGTGGGTGAGCTGATTCATGTGACTGCGAATGGTTTTAAATCGCTACACCGCGTGCCGCACGGACTGCAACGGGCAGGGGCTATTTTGTAGAATAGATTAACCGGTCATGGCGTATTATTTTTTAAATTTTTTTATCAATAGTTTTGTGATCAATACTTAGAAAGCACAGCATCCTATGACTTCGATGAGTCGCCAACTTGCCCAATGGGTGGTGCAACTTAAGTATGCCGATCTGCCCCCTGCGGTGGTCGATCGCGCTAAAGGCGTGAGCTTGCAGTTTATGTCCTCAGTGCTATTAGGGTCGATCACTAAGTCAGGACGCGATGCTGTTGAGATGATTTGCCGCGAAGAGCGGGGTGTGACTGAAGGCGCTACCATCTTAGTAAATGGTGCAACTGCCACTAAAGGTGGTGCGGCGTTTGCAAATTCGGAAATGGCATTTGCAGGAGGGAAGTGGGACACCTACAAAATGTTGATGCACCCCGGTACCAGTGTGTTGCCCGCAGTATTGGCTGCAGCAGAAGAAACTCACGCCACCGGGCAGGCTATGATTACCGCGATTGCAGCTGGCTATGAAGTAGCAGAGCGTTTAGCAGAAGAGGTAATCCCGACATTGATGGCGCGTGGCTTCCATGCCAGCCCAGTGTTTGGTATTTTTGCTGCAGCAGTGGCTGCTGGTAAGCTGATGCACTTAGACCTTGAGCAAATGAATAGCGCAATTGCACTGTGTGTGAGTATGGCTGGTGGCAACTTGGAAGGTGCGCGCAGTGGTGGCCGTGCATTGCGTGAAGGCGTGGCTGTGCGTAATGCCATGCTAGCTGTGGCCTTGGCACGTCAAGGTCATGTGGGTGGTGAAACCGTGCTTGAGGGTGAGGCCGGTTTTTACCATGCGTATATTGGCAATAACAAAGGCCTGCTGACGCATAGTTTTGAAGGTGCAACGCGTATGTCGTTTGCCCAGATTACCGCAGACTTAGGTCAGCGTTGGGTATTTTTAGATACCCTGTATCGCGTATATTCAATATCGGGATATAACATTGCACACATTGATGTCACTGCAGCTTTATGCAACGCGCATGAAATTCAATACCGAGATGTAGAGCGCATTGAAGCCGTAGTGAATTGGCTAGAAACCCAATACCCAAGCCCTGCATTTCCAACGCGGCGCGAGGACACCATACACAAAGCTGGTAGCACAGCGTATCACTTGGCCTATGCAGTGGTTGAGCGTGGATTTCCCCTGCTACGCGAATGGGCGCCACAAACTGCAAGCCCCGATGATCCACCTGCTGTGTTAGAACTGATGCAGCGCGTGACTATTACCCCATCACACAATATGCCCCTGTTTGGCCCCAAAATTACTATTCACACCAAAGACGGGCGCAGTTATAGCGCCCAAGGCACAGGGCGTGAATTTATTTGGGATTACGAAGAGCTGGTGCGCCGCATGCGCGGCATTGCCCCAGGTTTGCCGATGAGCGCCGCACAATATGATCGCATCATTGAGGCATGCCGCAGCCTGGATCAAGCGCCGCGTGCTGATATGTTGGTGGAGTTGATGCAGGGCTGAATTATTGGTGAGTGACGTAATCTTTTTGTAATTTTAACTGCACCCGCTTTTGATGTGCATCATGCAGGTCTGCTTGAATGTAAGACCACACGCGGACATATTTTTTCCCAATCGATGACCGATAAAAATTACATATCGCTTGGACCTCTTGCTCAGATAAATATTTTTTATAAATGGGAACAATTAAGTCGATCATGTCATCGACATTAACCAGATCTTGAATCAGTGCGTCTGGCAATCCAGCTAGTACTGTTTTGAGTTGGGGTAGCATTAATTCCATTGCGTTTGCTGTTAATTTTTCGTGCCCCGATATTTTATAAAGCTCTTTAATGGAATCAGTGCTTGCTTCGGAATCTTGATTGTAGATAGTGACATCTGCATGTTGAGCAGTAGAATCATTTGTTAAGTTATTTTCAGAGTGATTGTTCATACGGGTCTACCTTTCATTAAAAATCATTAAAAAATAATTAAAAAATATCAGAAATAATTAGGAATGATTGAATTTTAAAAAAATGAATCTTATTGAATGATTATTAAAAGAGTGAGATCGAAAATTAACAATTAAAATTAAAAAATCAAATATAAGCATATCATCATACATAAATCAGAATGTGAAATTTTTAATGTTCATATTCATAAAAAATAGTCATTCATATAAATACTGCAATTTAAATTATCTTAATACCTTAAAAAATTAATAATCAATAAAGTATTAAATTAATGAAACTTAATTAAATTGCAACTGCATTTCTATTTTTAAGAAATTCATTCTCGATCTCATCGTTCGAGTGGTGGTGTATTGCACTCTAAATCAAGCGCTGTGATCTGAAATATTAATGCAGATTCTTTGAGATTGAGACTGAGACTGCTATAAATCGATAGACATTCTGTTTTGATTTACTTTGCTGTTCATGTGAATGATGTGCTAAATCTACACATATAAGAGATTCATCTGTCTACGTATTAATAATCAATAGCTAATAAATCCCTGTAAAACGCATCAATCGATGCGTTTTAATGTATTGATTGTATTGATTAAATTTTTTAATGGTGAGTTGCCCATCATCAGCAATCTCCCGATGTGTCCAAATAATTGAATCGTTTCATGTTGTTCTGCATGATTAAATTGAAATGATAAAAAATATTTTTTAATTTTTTTATTTAAAATAATAAATATTTTCAATTTAAATATATAAAAATTTTCTTTAAGTTTTATTTTAAAAATCATATTTTTGATATCTTTTAAATTTATTTTTTAAAAGTATCTTTTTTCTAAAATAAATAATGATTATGCAAAAAAGTTATTAAGAATTGGCGTTTGAGCATTGAATTAATTGTGATTATTATCCTTCCCGTAGGTCTGTGCGGTAGCTATGGTCATGCAGGATGTATGTGGTTTTGACTAGGCGGTGATACTCAATGCATTTGATTTTCTATTATCTCAAATCTCAATTTTTAAGCGTAATCATTCGTTGTTGACCTAATGAAAAAAGTTTCTATTGATCACATATTCAATACTGAAGTGCGCGATCCTTTCAGTTGCAAGCGCGCTAAACTTAACTTGCGTAATGTGTATATTGAACCCACTGCTGGTGTACGCTTGCCGACGTTGGTGGGCGGTGCTAGGGTCGCTATCGCGGTAACGATGGTCGGTATGATTGTATTGCCAGTTGCAGCGCAAGTCGTCCCAGCTGAAGAATATATTCGTCAACAAGAGCGTGAGCGTGCATTACGTGAGCAGCTCGAACGCACGCCAGATGTGCGTTTACCTCAGCCTGATACCCCGCAGTCTGCCGAGCGCTTGCCGATGACTGAACCTGATTGCATTGAAATAAAATTCATCACATTGGTGGGTGACAGCGCAGATCAATTTCAGTGGGCTATAGCAGCTGCAAACCGCACCATAGATCATGTTAATGATCAAGCTACTGGCCGCTGTTTGGGTACGCGCGGTATTAACTTGGTGATGCGGCGCATTCAAAACGTGATTATTGCGCGAGGTTATGTTGCAGCACGTGTTCTAGTTGCTCCACAAATGCATTTAAACGAAGGCATCCTAGAGCTGACCCTGTTTCCTGGGCGTGTTAGACAAATTCGGTTTGCACCAGGCACCGATAGTCGGGCTACGCAATGGAATGCCATTCCTATCAAATCGGGTGATCTGCTCAACTTGCGTGCCATTGAGCAAGCCCTAGAAAACTTTAAGCGGGTACCAACCGCTGAGGCCGATATTCAAATTACACCTGCTGAAGGGCAAGATGCCGAACCAGGTCAAAGTGATCTGGTGATTAGTTGGCGGCAGGGCATTCCTTTTCGTGTCAGTTTTTCTGCGGATGACTCGGGGACCAAGTCAACAGGTAAATACCAAGCTAGCGCTACGTTATCTTACGATCACTGGTGGACGCTCAATGATTTATTTTACCTAAGCCTTAACCATGATATGGGTGGCGGCGCCCCTGGCCCGCGAGGTACTCGTGGTTACACCGTCCATTACTCTGTGCCTTACGATTATTGGCTGTTGGGTTTTACGGCCAGTGAAAATCATTATCATCAAACAGTTGCAGGTGCGAGCCAATCTTATAACTATAGCGGAAATAGCCAAAACAACGATGTAAAAATCTCCCGTTTAATTTACCGGGATGCACTACGTAAAACCACAGTATTTTTAAAAGGCTGGGCGCGAGCCTCAAAAAATTTCATCGATGATACTGAAGTAGTCGTGCAACGTCGTCGCGTGGCGGGGGTTGATGGCGGACTCTCGCACCGTGAATTCATGGGTAGCGCCACGCTGGATGCAAACCTTAATTATCGTCGGGGCACAGGTGCTCGGGGCTCACTGTCTGCGCCTGAAGAAGCATTTGGTGAGGGCACTTCACGCCCTAAAATCATCACCGCAGATTCGCAGCTTGTCGCACCACTAAGTCTAGGCGAACAGCGCTTGCGTTATACCGGCGCTTGGCGTGCGCAATGGAATAGGACGCCATTGGTTACACAAGATCGTTTTGCCATCGGCAATCGTTACACTGTGCGCGGCTTTAGTGGCGAAAATCAATTGCTGGCAGAACGAGGCTGGCTTGTGCGTAACGAATTAGGGGTTGCGCTCGGAAAAAGCGGTCAAGAGTCCTACATCGGTGTTGATTATGGTCAGGTCGGTGGCCACAGTAGTGACGCACTAATTGGTAAACATTTAAGTGGCGCTGTGCTTGGATTGCGTGGGTCGCTGAAAAGTGTGACCTACGATGTGTTTGTTGGACAGTCCATTAGCAAACCCAGCGGATTTAAAACCCCAACTAGTGTGGCTGGGTTTAGCCTCAACTGGTCTATTTAGGCGCCAACTGTGACCGTTATCCGATTGCTTATTCCAATACCCTGAAATACATGTATTTCATGTAAAAAATGCAAAAAATTGTTGCCTTGACTGTCGAGGATTGAAAAATGAATAAAAATTGCTATCGCATTATTTTCAACAAAGCACGTGGTTTAATGATGGTCGTTGCTGAAATAACGCTCAGCCAAGGTAAGGCAAGCAGCGAAACTGTCGCACCCTCAAAGCGTAACGAGCGCACCCTCATTGCAGCCGTCAAGCCATTGAGTTTTTTTGTATGGGGTATGTTAGGGATGGTAATGACCCCCGCAACGTACGCCCAAATTATTGGTGATCCAGCAGCTGCTGGCAATCAACGCCCATCCGTACTAACTGCACCCAACAATGTACCGCTTGTTACTATTCAGACCCCAAGTGCGGCAGGGGTGTCACGCAATACGTATAGCCAATTTGATGTGCAGCAACAAGGGGTTATTCTTAATAACAGTCGCACCAATGTTCAAACCCAACTCGGTGGTTGGATTGAAGGAAATCCTTCACTGTCCAACGGCAGTGCCCGCGTGATTTTGAACGAAGTGAATTCAAGCAATCCAAGCTTTTTAAGGGGTTATGTAGAAGTTGCAGGGCAACGTGCGCAAGTAGTGATTGCCAACCCTTCCGGTGTGACTTGCGACGGATGTGGTTTTGTGAACGTCAACCGCGCGACCATCACCACCGGTACACCGATGATCAACAACGGTAGCCTTGAAGGCTTCCGTGTTCAAGGTGGTTTGGTAACGATCCAAGGTAATGGTATGGATGCCAGTACCACCGATTACACCAACATCATCGCGCGAGCCTTACAAGTGAATGCGGGCATTTGGGCGAATCAACTCAAAGTAGTCACCGGTGCAAATCAAATCACCATTGATCAAACCACCAATGACATTAGCGTGAGCGGCACTACTACAGACACCAGGCCAGCACCTGCATTTGCAATTGATACTGCGCAACTCGGTGGCATGTATGCCGGAAAAATCACCCTTCTGGCCACAGAAGCAGGTGTTGGCGTGCGTAACGCAGGCAAACTATATGCAAGCGTGGGTGATGTAATCGTCACCGCCAACGGCCAACTACAAAATGCCGGGCAAATCACCAGCAGTGCTCAAGCCCAAATAGATACCCAAAATGGTATGCAAAATACAGGCAGTGTGTATGCCAAAGGTAACACCACAATTACTACGCGTGGCGATATCAATAACAGCGGCACACTCGCAGCAACCGGCAACACCTCTGTTGCGGCCACCGGTGCGACTAGCCAAATCACCAGCAGTAACGCCTCTACACTGGTTGCAGGGTTGCAGGCGGATGGCAGTGTGGGTAGCACCGGCAATTTAGCCGTTAATGCAACGCAATCCATCACAGCGCAAGGACAAAACTCAAGCGGTGCTGATCAGACGTTTAACGCACAAGCGATTAACTTCTCTGGCAGCCAAATCAGCGCTCGAAACCTCACTGCCACCGCCAGCAATGGCGACACCAATCTGGCAAGTGCAACCGTATCCGTTGGTCAAACACTCGTCGCCAGCGCCACCCAGACATTGCGAACCGATAACGCCAATATTTCAGCTAACCAAATCAAGGCTACTGCACACGATCTTTCCAATGTACATGGCACCATCATTCAGACCGGTAGCGGTGATCTAACGCTAAACCTCCCGGGTAATTTGAATAACACCCAAGGTCGTATCGCCACCAATGGCACCACCATGAGCGTGACAGCTGAGAGCCTCACCAACACCGATGGTAGAGTCCAACACGCAGGCACCGGTGCATTAACGATTGTAGCGCCCACGGTAAGTGGTGCGCGCGGAGAAATCACCAGCAACGGCCAACTCCAACTCACTGCCAGCACAGTCACACTAGACGCGGCCAGCACCACAGCACACCAACTGCAAATTACCAGTAACAGCCTATCGAACCGTGGCGGCACCATGACCCAAACTGGCAGTGGTGCAAGCAGCATCACTGCCAACACCCAACTAGACAACAGCGGTGGACAGATTGCAGCCAATGGCCACATCACAGTGACTGCAGGCACACTCAACAACCAAGGCGGCACCATCCAAGCCGCTGGTGCTAGCAACAGCACCAACCTCAACCTCAACGTAACAGGCAGCCTTGACAACAGCCACACTGGCAAAGTCTTAGCTAGCGGCAACACCACGATTACCAGCAACAGCGTCAACAACAACCAAGGTCAAATCACTGCCGGACAAGCCCTAGAGCTCACCACCAACCAAGCAGTGGACAACAGCCGTGGTCTGATTGCGGCCAACGGCCAAGTCAACCTCAATGCCAGCCAAATCACCAACCAAGGCGGCACCATTGGCTCAGTGCAAGACGCCACCATGATCACTGCACAAACCAGCGCTCTAGACAACACTGCAGGGCGCATCGAAGGGGCTAAGGCGGTGACGATTACGGCTGTTGGGCTCACCAACACCGATGGCACCATCACTGGTAAAAGCATCAGCGCAAACACCCAGACCCAAAGCTTTAACAACACACGTGGCAAATTGATTGCTAGTGGAACTGCATTGACAGACACGCTAAATGTACAAAGCGGTGCTTTAACCAACGACAGCGGATTGATTCAATCCGTATCCGCATTAACAATCAATACCCACGGCCAAACGCTCACCAACACCAACTCGGGCAGCAGTAGCGGCATTGTGAGTCAAAGCACAGCCAATCTAAACACAGGCGACTTTAACAACCAAGCGGGTTATCTCGGAAGCAGTGCCGCACTGAGTATCAACAGTGCGGCTATTATCAATACCCAAAGTGGCAATATTGTGAGTGGTGCAGCCGCGACAATTCATGCCAATACATTGAATAACCAAGGCGGGCAAATTCAAGCGCTGGGTAATGTCGATATGGGCTTTAGCGGTGGCTTCAATAATACGGGCAGTCTGGTGCGCTCGGGACAGAGCCTCGGCATCAATGCGGTAAGCATCAACAATACACACACCATGGGTACTAACCAAGGTCTAGAAGGCAATAATGTAGCCTTGTTCACTCGGAGTATTGACAACACTGTGGGTGCTATTCGGGCAAATAACAATATCACCATGCGCAGTAGCGGGTCTGTCAACAACACTAATGGCTTGATCAGCGCAGGCAATACCCTTGCAATACAAGACACTGCAAACCTTAAAACCCTAGCAATGACCAACACCAGCGGCACCCTCGTCGCCGGTCAGCAATTAACCTTAGATGGTGACAGTCTCAGCGGAGATGGTAGCGTGTTGAGTCAGGGCAACATGAACGTCAAACTGCAGCAAAGTGTGAACAACACAGGTCAGATCATTGCGAACGGCAATGCTACTTTTGAAACTGCTGCCACTCTCACCAACCAGGGCATCTTGGCCGCTGGCAACACACTCAATGCCAAAGCTGCGACCATCAATAATCAAGCAGGCGCAAGTATTTCCGCAAACAACGTCACACTCACAGCGACTGATAGTCATACCCTAACTAACCGCGGCACCATCAATGGCGCAGAGACCATTCTCGAAACCCAAACCCTCAATAACCTCGGCACTGGTAAAATTTATGGTGATCATATTGCCATTGGTGCGACTACGCTCACCAATGCGCCTGAAAACGGCATAGCCCCAGTGATTGCCGCACGCAACCGCTTGGATATTGGGGCTAACACCATCAATAATAGTGAACACGCTATCCTGTTTAGCGGCGGTGATATGGCCATTGGTGGCAGTCTCGATACTACTAAGCACGCAACAGGCCAAGCCACCACGCTCAATAACCTCAGCGCCACGATAGAAGCATTGGGTAGTGCCGACATTAGCGCGAGCACGATCAACAATATCAACCAAAACTTTAGTACCCAAGAAGTGGTTGTGAGTAGTCAAGCGCGAGACGAGTTTCAAGGGCAAGGCTCTGACCAGCGCTACAACGCTGTTGATAGTGCTATCTATCCTAGTTTACCTAGGTGTGGTGGTGACTGCTTCAGCGTTTACAGTAGTCCAGCGCCAAATCCTAACGCCTACGCCAGCTCGGTACGAGATGGACTTTATCAGTGGGTCGTAGGTGGCGTGAAGTATCGTAATACTTACCGATATGTTTACGACCGCAGCGTGAGTGAAACCCGTGTCGCTAGTTCTGACCCTGCGCAAATACTCGCTGGCGGCGCGATGCGGCTGACTGCGGATACTCTGCTCAACGATAAAAGTCGTATCGTCGCTGGTGGTGCGATTACCGGCACCATAGGCACCCTCACCAACACCGAAATTGCAGGCACCCGTACCACCACCGACACCGGTATTAGTTACTTTTATATTACCCGTGACCCAAAAGGTGGGGGTAATGATAGTACAGAAGTTCAAATCACTGGCTACGCGCCTGCCGCTACTATCGAGGCCATCACTCTCACGCCTACGGTGTTTCAGCAAAACACAGCATCCAGTGGCAGTGGCACGCAAATTTCGCTGCTCACAGCGACCGCAGTGAGTCAGTTACCAACCGTAGTCAATGGTGTAGACGCCACCATTAATGCTGGCCAAGTTGCCACCTCAACTGTCAAAGTTACCGCACTCAATAGCAGCAACGCCACAGGTGCCGATACAGTGGTGCGTAGCGTCAATATCAATACCAGTGTACCTAACAACAGCCTGTATAGCGTAACCCCAAAATTAAATGCCCACTACCTCGTCGAAACAGACCCAGCATTTGCCAACTACCGCAACTGGATCAGCTCTGATTACCTACTCAATGCGTTATCGATTAACCCCGGACTAACACAAAAGCGTCTAGGTGATGGCTTCTACGAACAAAAACTCATCCGCGAACAAGTCGCCCAACTGACCGGCAAACGGTTCTTAGACGGTTACGCCAATGACGAAGCCCAATACCAAGCCCTCATGAACAATAGCGCCACCTACGCTGCTGCACATGGCCTAGTGCCTGGCATATCACTTTCTGCAGCCCAGATGGCGCAACTGACCAGTGATATTGTGTGGCTCGTCGAGAAAGACATCACATTACCCAACGGCACTACCACCAAGGCCCTAGTGCCGCAACTGTATGTGCACGCACAAGCAGGCGACCTCCAATCCAGTGGAGCTTTGATCGCTGGAAACAGCGTCAATTTAAATATCAAGGGCGATTTAACCAACGCTGGCACCATTGCCGGACGCCAAGTAGTTGCCCTGAATGCAGAAAACATCAACAACTTGGGTGGGCGTATTTTTGGGACTGATGTGGGGGTTAAAGCGAGTGTCGATCTCAATAATATTGGCGGCAGCATTGCTGCTGAACGTAATTTGGTTGCAAGCGCAGGGCGCGACCTCAATGTCAGCTCAACCACACGTACACAAACCAATGCCCAAGGCAGCCAAACCAACATCGAGCGTGTGGCAGGGCTATACGTTAAGGGTGGCTCTGGTAGTACAGCGAGCTCGGGGATGTTACTGGCCAGTGCTGGGCGCGATATGAACCTCATTGCTGCGGCGATACAAAATCAAAGTGGTGGAGATACCACGCTAGCCGCTGGCCGAGATCTGAACCTGGGCACCGTCAGCCAAGCCAGTCGAGACGCGCTCGACTGGAACAGCAAAAACTACCGCCACGAAAGCACCCAAACCGACATAGGCACGGCCCTCCAAACGCAAGGCAACATTGCACTGCAAGCGGGGCGCGACATCACTGCCCGAGCCGCAAACATCACCAGCGAGAACGGTGCCTTGAGCCTCCAAGCGGTGGGCGACATTACCCTCACTACCGGCAATGCTGCCGTACAGCGCCAAGAGGCCAGTTTTTTCCAAGGCAGAGGCAGCTGGGGGAGTAAAACCCAATCCACCACTCGCATAGGGTTAGATGAAACCAACAGCATCGCCACCACCCTGAGCGCTAACAGCATCAATGCACAAGCTGGGCGCGACCTCAGCGTCATTGGTAGCAACGTCGTGGGCACCAATAACGTGGCACTAAAGGCTGGAGAAAACCTCAACATCCAGGCCGCCATAGACACCCGCAATCAAAGCCAATTCAACGAAACCAAAACATCCGGGCTCTTCACCTCTGGTGCCGCGCTCACCATTGGCACCCAACAACAAAGCACTGACCAAAAAAACACCACAACAACTGCGGCCGCCTCCACCATAGGCAGCACCCAAGGCAACATCACCCTCCAAGCGGGCAAGAACTACACCCAAACAGGCAGCGATGTCACGGCGCTCAAAGGCGACATCGGCATCACCGCCCAGCGGGTTGACATCACCGAAGCGCGCGAGACCAGCAACACCCAACTGGAGAGCAAATTCAAACAAAGCGGCCTGACCGTAGCGATCACCAGCCCGGTGATTAGCGCCATCCAAACG
>Ga0114958_10000694_pt1 | contig 28445 bp, 20 predicted proteins | sample C_130208_EF_Meta_FD_89577 | JGI IMG/M metagenome (GOLD analysis project Ga0114958, IMG submission 89577) | Freshwater microbial communities from Lake Croche, Canada to study carbon cycling - C_130208_EF_MetaG | ecosystem: Environmental > Aquatic > Freshwater > Lake | place: Lake Croche, Canada... | reverse complement strand
TCCTCAAACTTGACTGACTTCAACCGAACTGGCAGATTTGGACGCATGCCAGTTTAGCTCAGTGGTAGAGCAGCTCATTCGTAATGAGCAGGTCGTCGGTTCAAGCCCGACAACTGGCTCCAGTTTTTTTCATCGGGTTTTATTTTCTGATATCCCACCGCACCTTGAGATTTCCCTGCGCCCCTTCAACGGACCGCAAGGCCCAGCCGCATGAGTCAACGGCGTGGCTGGTGCAAATGGCCGGGGCATTCCCATGCTTGTCAGGGCGGTGGGGCTGGGGGCGTCGAGTCAAACTCCCCGCCAGCCGGGCTGTGGACATTTTGCAAAGCGGTTTTCAACGGGGCATCCTTTTGCCAAGCTTGGGCTGGTAAGAGAGGCATCGTTGCGGCACCCTGTCTGCGCAGGCAACAATTGATTGAATTTTATGAGTTCTGAACCGGTTATTTTGGTCCGCGATGTGGAAGCTTCTGTCGTTCCCATCGGCACGAAGGTCACCCTCCAAAAGGGAGAGACGGCCCACATCACCCAGTCGCTCGGCGGCAGCCATACGGTGGTGGTCAATGGCAACATGTTCCGGATTGAAGGTCGTGATGCCGACGCGCTCGGGTTGGAGGTGGTGCAGCGGAAAACCGGTCTGGGTTTCGGCCCGGTGACCCAGGAGCAGCTTGAGAAGGAGATTTGGAACCAGCTGAGGTCCTGCTTCGATCCCGAGATTCCCGTGAACATAGTGGATCTGGGTTTGATTTATGACTGCCATGTGGAGCCGCTGGCGGCCGCTAATAGTTACAAGGTGGACGTTAAAATGACACTGACGGCGCCCGGCTGCGGGATGGGGCCTGTGCTGCAGCAGGATGTCCAGAACAAGCTTATCTCTCTGGAATTAGTGGATGATGTGAACGTGGAGCTGGTCTGGGAACCCCAGTGGAATCAGGGGATGATGACCGAAGCGGCAAAGCTGCAGCTGGGGCTGCTCTGACTTTTCATGGCCGGACTTTGCTGGAAAAAGTCCGGCTGGCCAAGGCCCGTTAATTTCAACCCCTGTGAAGACTTTTGAATGAGTGACGCGAAAAAAACAGACTGGGCGGCGCGGCGAAATGATTTCCCCATCCTCGATCAGCAGGTGCATGGAAGGCCGCTGATCTATCTGGACAATGCCGCCACCTCCCAGAAGCCGCGGGCGGTCATCGAGGCGCTGGTGCGTTATTACGAACGGGACAACGCCAACGTGCATCGGGGCATTCACGAGCTGAGCAACCGCGCCACCACGGCTTTCGAGGCCGGGCGGATCCGGGCCGCCAAATTCATCAACGCCCGCAGCGCGGACGAAATTGTTTTCACCCGCGGCACCACCGAGGGAGTGAATCTGGTGGCCCATTGCTGGGGCGGGAAAAACCTCAAGCCGGGCGACGTCATCCTGCTCACCGAGCTGGAGCATCATAGCAATCTGGTGCCATGGCAGATGCTTGCGCAGCGCGTCGGCGCAAGGCTCGCCTTTATCCCCGTCACCGGTGATGAGGGGGTTCTGGATTTAACAGGGCTCGATTCCTTGCTCACCCCCCAGGTGAAGTTGCTTTCCATGGTCCATATTTCCAATTCGATGGGCACGGTCAATCCCGTGGAGGAGCTCTGTGCCCGGGCCCGAAAACTGGGGGTCACCACGTTTGTGGACGGGGCTCAGAGCGCGGGGCATCTGCCTGTGGACGTGCAGGCGATGGGCTGTGATTTCTACGCGTTTTCCGGGCACAAGATTTGCGGTCCGACCGGTATCGGGGTGCTGTGGGGGCGCCAGGAGCTGCTTGAGACGCTGCCGCCGTATCAGGGCGGAGGCGAAATGATTTTGAGTGTCGGCTACGACCGGACGGAATTCAAGCATGCCCCGCATCGGTTCGAGGCGGGCACACCGGATATTTCCGGGCCGATAGGCTTGCATGCTGCAATGGATTATTTGGACGGGATTGGGCGTGAAAACATTTGGAAGCACGATCAGGAGCTGGCCGGACATGCTTACGAGCGGCTGGCTTCTCTGAGGAACATCCGTCTTTTTGGTCCCAAGACGAACCGGGCCGGACTGGTGAGCTTTCTGCTTGACGATGTTCACGCCCACGACGTGGTGACGCTGGCCGATCAGGCGGGGGTGGCTTTGCGCGGCGGGCATCATTGCACCCAGCCGTTGATGCACAAGCTCGGCGTGGAATCCACAGCGCGGGCCAGCTTTTATTTCTACAACACCTTGGCCGAGGTGGACCGGTTTGTGGACGTCATCGTTGAGATTCAGAAGTTCTTCGCGTCTTAGCCGTCCGGCGCTTTGGTCTTGATTCTCGGGCGTGAGGGGCGAATTCTGGGGGGATGGAAACACCTGATCAGTTTCGCGAACTCTTTCGAATGCAGAAGACCCTCAACGAACGTATCGGCGTGAAAACCGACGGCATGAGCGAGGAGGACAAGACTAAATGGATCCTCAATTACTGCCGGGCCATGTCGCAGGAAATGGCGGAGTTGACTGACAGTGTGCCCTGGAAATGGTGGGCGAAATACCAGAAGTTCGATGAGCAGAACGCGCGCGTCGAGGTGGTCGACCTCTTCCATTTTCTTATCAGTATGGCCCAGGTTCTGGGCATGAGCGCCGATGACGTCTATGCCGCGTATCTGAAGAAAAACGAGGTTAATTTCAAGCGTCAGGAGAGCGGGTATGGCACCAAGGACCATGACGATTCAAGGCACATTTGAACCGCGCAACCCGAGGGGCGCTGCCAGCCGCCTGAATTGCCATTGAATTGTGCCATTACAGAACGCAATTCAGACGGGCGGTTCGATTGTTCGGGAGTATCCCCAGTCGGCCGGCCGGTGGAGCTTGGGGGCGGAATAAGGTTTTCCAGCATGAGCAGAGGTTTGGAGCAACATGAAGTTGGGGATTAAAAAAGACCGGGGCAAGGCAGCAGGCTGGGGGACGAGCCGGGTGGAAACCGGGCCGATGCGAGGTGCTCCTCTTCCTGCGCCGTGGCGGGCGCGGCTTGAGAAGATTCTTATTACGGAGGAGCAGCTGGCCCGGCGGGTCAAAATGCTCGCGCGCGAGATTCAACGCGATTTCCGGGGGCGTGAACTGGTGGTCGTCTCTGTGCTCAACGGCACGGTGATGTTTCTGGCGGATTTACTCCGGCATCTGGACCTGCCCCTGCGACTTGATTTTATCGGGGTTTCCAGTTACGGTGGCAGCACGGAATCGGGGGAATTGGTGTTTACCAAGGATGTTCGGGTCGATGTTAAAGGGCGCGATGTGCTGCTGGTGGATGACATATTGGACACGGGCCAAACGCTAAGCCGGGTCCGGAGCCGGCTTCAGTCTCTAAGCCCGCGGGGGATTAAGAGTTGTGTGTTGCTGGATAAGACCTCGCAAAGGAGGGTGCCCGTCTCGGTCGACTATGTCGGATTTGCCATTCCAAACGTTTTTGTGGTCGGTTACGGAATGGACTTTGACGAGCAATACCGGAACTTGCCATTCATCGGGGTCCTGAAGCCGAAGCCGGGCGGGATTGCCCCGCCGGGGGCGGCGGCGTCTATCTGAAAAACTTGTGGAGTGGTTCGCGGTAAGGCGGGACAAGATTCTGGGCCCGGGATTTTGCATGGAATGCTGGGGATTTTGGGTGGAGCTGCATATGTCAAAATATTTTAGCAAAGCCGTTGACAATGGGGGGCGGACTCTTTAATTTTCAAATTGTCGTTGGGCTGAAGAAGACAAAACAGAACTAGCCCCTTGGCTTTTTAATAGAAAAAAAGCGGGGGTTGTGGTTTTTTGTCGTCTGCAAAAATCAGGATCAATTTGGTCTCAGTCGGTGCCCATGTAGCTCAGTTGGTAGAGCACGTCCTTGGTAAGGACGAGGTCATCAGTTCAATCCTGATCATGGGCTCCATTCAAAGTAACTTAGAAAACAAAACGCAGTTGTAGCAACCAGACAAACAAAACGCAGGAGAAAGACATGGCAAAAGAGCAATTTCAACGCACCAAACCGCATGTGAACGTCGGCACCATCGGCCACGTTGACCATGGTAAATCCACGCTGACCGCGGCCATTGTCGAGGTCCAAAGCCGCAAAGGGCTGGCCACACCCATCTCCTATGCAGATATCACCAAGGGTGGCACTGTTCGCGACGACACCAAGACGGTGACCATCGCCGTGTCTCACGTGGAATATCAGAGCCCCAAGCGTCACTATGCACACGTCGACTGCCCTGGTCACGCCGACTATGTTAAAAATATGATCACGGGCGCCGCCCAGATGGATGGCGCCATTCTGGTGGTGAGCGCCGCGGACGGCCCCATGCCTCAGACCCGTGAGCACATCCTGCTCGCCCGCCAGGTTGGCGTTCCGAGCATTGTGGTCTGCCTGAACAAGGTGGACTTGGCTGACGCAGATTTGCTCGAGCTCATCGAGATGGAAATCCGCGATTTGCTGACCAAATATGGTTTCCCCGGTGAGACGACCCCGATTGTTCGCGCATCCGCGACGGCGGCTCTGGCAGGGAAGCCCGAGGGTGAAAAAGCCATCGCGGATCTCTTGGAGGCTCTTGACACCTTCATTCCTGATCCTGTGCGCGAAGTTGACAAGCCTTTCCTCATGTGCATTGAGGATGTGTTCAACATTGAAGGTCGCGGCACCGTGGTTACGGGTCGTGTCGAACGCGGCGTGCTCAAGAAGATGGAAGAGGTTGAAATTGTCGGATTGGCGGACACCCGCAAGACAACGGCCACTGACATTGAGATGTTCCGCAAGCTGCTGGATTTTGCAAACGCGGGTGACAACGTGGGCGTTCTGCTCCGCGGCACGAAGAAGGAAGAGGTCGAGCGCGGCATGGTGCTCGCCAAGCCCGGTTCCATTCATCCCCACACCAAGTTCAAGGCGGAAGTCTATGTTCTGACTAAGGACGAGGGCGGCCGGCACACCCCCTTCTTCACAAATTATCGTCCGCAGTTTTATTTCCGCACATCCGATGTGACCGGGACCCTGAATCTTCCGGCGGGCGTGGAGATGGTGATGCCTGGGGACAACGTGGCAGTGGAAGTGGAATTGCAGAAGAGCGTTGCGATGGAAAAGGGCCTGCGTTTCGCCATCCGCGAGGGCGGCCGCACGATTGGCGCCGGGCGCGTTTCCGAAGTGATGAAGTGAATTGAATCCGGAGGCTCCGGACGCGGGGGCGGAATGCCCCCGCGCTTTTTTCCCGGTGAAACCGGGTTGGTTGACTCGATGGTTGTAGTAGGGCGTTAGCTCAATTGGTAGAGTAGCGGTCTCCAAAACCGTTGGTTGCAGGTTCAAGTCCTGCACGCCCTGCCAAACCGGAGAGGTGGCAGAGTGGTCTATTGCGGCGGTCTTGAAAACCGCTTCGGCGGTAACGCCGACGGGGGTTCGAATCCCTCCCTCTCCGCCAGTAAATTTTGTGAATAATCTAAAAACGACATTGATCTGGGTGGTGGTCGTAGGCTCGGCTTTTGCCATACTCTGGTGGCGGGGGCAGCTGCAGCGGCTTTCCAATTACATTCAGGAAACCCGTGAGGAGCGGCGCAAATGCAGTTGGCCCACCCGTGATGAGCTGGTTGGGTCGACCGTTTTGGTTTCGGTGACCATCATTCTCCTCGGGGTGTTCACCGGGGTATTGAATGTTGTATTCACCAATCTGGCTCGCTGGTTAACCTGATCACCCAACAAAATGCAAAGCCAGTGGTTCGTAATCCAGACGCTCTCAGGCCAAGAACAAAAAGTTCGCGACAGTATTGAGAAGCGCATCAAGCCCGAAGAGATGGGCGAGTACATCCGTGAGGTGCTCGTGCCCATGGAAAAAGTCGTAGAGGTTCGAAACCAGAAAAAGACGGTGACCATGCGCAAGCTTTGGCCCGGCTATGTCTTCGTTGACATGGTTTTGCTGGATGAAAACAAGCGCATCATCGAACAACCTTGGTATTTCATCAAGGAGACTCCGGGCGTGATCGGATTTGTCGGCGGCGAACCGCCGGTTCCCACTCCGGCCGAAGAGGTGGAGTCGATCAAGGCGCAGATTTCCGAGGCGGAGGAGACGGAGCGTCCGAAGGTGAGTTTTGCGGTGGGCGAGACCATCAAGATCAACAACGGACCCTTCTTAAATTTCAGTGGTGTGATAGAGGAGATTGAGCCCGATCGGGGCAAGCTCAAAGTCACGGTGAATATTTTCGGGCGTAACACCCCTGTGGAGTTGGAATACTGGCAAGTCGACAAAGCTTAATATTTTTTATGGCAAAGAAAGTAACAGGACAAATCAAACTGCAGATCCCGGCCGGGCAGGCCAACCCCGCCCCGCCAGTCGGCCCCGCGCTCGGTCAGCACGGCGTCAACATCATGGGGTTCTGCAAAGAATTCAACGCAAGGACCAAGGATCAGGCCGGTTTGGTCATTCCTGTCGTCATCACGGTCTATCAGGATAAATCCTTTACTTTCATCACCAAGTCCCCGCCCGCTTCCATCCTCCTTAAGAAGGCGGCTGGAATTACCGCTGGGTCAAAGACTCCCAACAAGGACAAGGTAGGCAAGGTGACCCGCAAGCAGATACTTGAAATCGTCAAGACCAAGAAGGATGACATGAACACCTCCTCGGAAGAGGCGGCTATCCGGGTGATTTCCGGAACGGCCCGCAGCATGGGAATCGAAGTCGTCGGTTAATGCAAACAACCGCGGGAGAGCCCTCATGGGGTTCGCTTGCACCGCAAAACTGAAAATGCCAAGCAAAAGATATAAAAAAGCCCTAGAACTGGTCGATAGCAAAAAAAACTATCCACTTAAAAGCGCGGTCGAAATCCTGTCAAAGTTTCCCAAAGCCAAGTTCAACGAGACCGTCGATCTGGCGTTCCGCCTCGGTGTGGACCCCAAGCAGTCCGACCAGATGGTCCGCGGAACGGTTCCTTTGCCCCACGGTAGCGGCAAGGTGGTCCGCGTTTTGGTCTTTGCGAAAAGCGGCCCTGCCGCGGATGCCGCCACAGCCGCCGGAGCGGAGTTTGTGGGATTTGAAGACATGATAAAGAAGTGCGTCGAGGGATGGACTGATTTTGATGTTGCAGTGGCCACTCCCGAGGCGATGGTCGAAGTCCGTAAGTTGGGCAAGGTTCTCGGACCGCGTGGTCTGATGCCCAACCCCAAGACTGGAACGGTCACAGAGGACACCGCCAAGGCAGTGCGCGAAGTCAAAGCAGGCCGAGTCGAATATAAAGTTGACAAGGCGGGAAATGTGCATGTCGCCGTCGGTAAGACATCCTTCTCCATGGCGAATATAGAGGAGAATGCCCGCGCCGTGATCGACGCGGTCGTCAAAGCCCGTCCCACCAGTGTCAAGGGCACTTATCTTCGCAGTTGCACCCTGTCCGCCACCATGAGTCCGCCCGTCTCGGTGGACTTGAAGGAATTTGTCAGCTAGTCAACTTTCCACCTTAAGAGAGCATGCGTACTGAAAAGCAAAATTTAACAAAGGAATACGTCGCGCGGTTGAACGCTTCACCGTTCTTCATCGTGGTGGATTATCGCGGGCTGAAAGTCGCCCACCTGACCGAGTTGCGCAAGCGCCTGGGCAAGGCCGGTGCCGAGGTGCACGTCGTCAAAAATTCAATCTTCCGCATCGCCGCCAAAGAAGCCGGCGTCGCGGAGCTCAGCGGCAAAATGACGGGCCAGATGGCTGTCGTCACCGGTCAGAAGGATGTCTCGGCCAGCGCCAAGACACTGAAGACCTTTGCATCCGAGTTTGACAAACTCAAAGTCAAATTCGGTTATCTCAACAGCCAGCACCTCTCGGAGCCTGATCTCATCGCCTTGGCCGACCTCCCCAGTATCGAAGTGCTGCGCGGAAAACTGCTTGGCGTTTTGAACGCTCCTTCCACCAAGCTTGTCGTATTGCTGAACACCCCGGCCAGCCAGCTTGCCCGGGTTCTTCAAGCCAAGGTGGAAAAGGGCTGAATAGTCCGTCGCCCTCGGGCGTCCCTACCTTCCTGATGATCGTCCGCGGTCGTCTTGCAGTTATTTTTCCGCGCCGCTGTGACCGGTGGAGCGGGAGTTAAACCAACAACAACGTAAATCGTCGGTTCTCAGGCCGGGAACTGAAACCGCCGCGGCCGCGGCGACGACGAGACGCAATGAAAGGCAAGTAAAACAGTATGGCTCTGGACAAAGCAAACATCGTAGAACAGTTGAGCAACGCAACCGTCATCGAGATCGCCGATCTCGTCAAAGAACTTGAAGCTAAATGGGGTGTGACCGCCGCGGCCCCTGTCGCCGTGGCTGCCGCCGCTGGCGCCGCCGCCGGTGCGGCTGCTCCTGTCGAGGCCAAGGACACCTTCGACGTGATCCTGGTCTCCGTTCCTGCGGAGAAGAAGATTGCAGCCATCAAGGCTGTCCGCGAGGTCAAGGCCGGTCTGGGATTGGCGGAAGCCAAAGCCCTCGTGGAAGGGGCTCCCAAGCCCGTGCTCGAAGGGGCCAACAAGGCGGATTCGGATGCCGCCAAGAAGAAGCTGGAAGAAGCCGGCGCAAAAGTCGAAGTCAAGTAATTGGCTCACGCTCTGGGGCGGCAGTTCATTCTGCCGCCCCGTTTTGCCCGCCACGCCGTAGAATTGCATATTTTTCACCCAATAGTCGGTTTAAGCTCGCAGCCACCCTCCGTGGCGTAGGAATTGGCAAGTGCTCTGCCGCAACAGAGTTCTTGCCTTATGTCGTTTAGTTGAAATTGAACCGTCCGGCCACCGCCGGTCATCCAAAAGGTCACCATGCCATCGCGCCCTAAAGAACGTGTTAACTTTGGTAAGATTAAAGAAATCATCGCCCCCCCGAACCTGATCGAGTTGCAGACCGATTCCTACCGGGAATTCCTCCAAGCCGAGGTGCCCCAATCGAAGCGCAAAAACCTCGGACTTCAGGCCGTCTTCACCGAAGTCTTTCCAATCGAGAGCTACGACGGCAAATGCGTCTTGGATTTTCACTCCTACGAAATCGGGGAGCCCAAGCTCGATTGGTTGGAATGCCTGCGCGAAGGTTTGACCTACGGCGCACCCCTCTACGTCACTTTTCTCCTCAAAGAGGAAAAGGGAACCAAGGAGGAAAAGGTGTTCATGGGCGAGTTGCCCCTCATGACCCCGCAGGGCACGTTTGTCATCAATGGCGCCGAGCGCGTGATCGTCAGCCAGCTCCATCGTTCCCCTGGCCTGGCTTTTGAGGCAACCCAGCATCCCAACGGCAAGATGCTTCACTCTTTCCGGATCATCCCGGATCGCGGCTCCTGGTATGAGGCCCAGTTCGACACGAGCGATCTGCTTTATGTCTATCTCGACCGTAAGAAACGCCGCCGCAAATTTCTCACCACCACACTCTTCCGCGCCCTGAGTTTCCTGGACGCCCCCGAGGGCAAGGACGTCAAGAGCAAAGACGCCGACAAGAGCAGGGGAACCGACGAGGAAATCCTCAAGCTTTTCTACGAGGTCGAGGAGATGACGGTCAAGGATGCCGAGAAGCTGGAAGACTTGCAGAACAAGGTCTTGGTCGAGGACGCGCTCGACGCGGATAAGGGGCTGGTGATCGCCCGCGCTTTTGAGCCGCTTTCCAAAGCCGTGCTCAAGCAGATTGGCGAACTCGGTGTCACGAAGATCAAGGTGGTCGATACCACCGCCGACGAGGGGATCGTCATCAAGTGCATGAAGAAGGATCCCGCGAAGAACGAAGAGGAAGCCCTCAAGGATATTTACCGCCGCCTGCGGCCTGGAGATCCGCCCACCGCGGCCAACGCCCGGGCTCTGATCAAGCGTCTGTTTTTTGACGCGAAACGGTATGATCTGGGACGTGTGGGTCGTTATAAAATCAATCAAAAACTGGGGATCAAGGGCGGGGACTCCCGCATCCTTACCAAGGACGACTTGGTTGCCGCCACCAAGTATCTGCTCCGCCTCAAAAAGGGCGAGGGGTCATTGGACGACATCGACCATCTTGGCAGTCGTCGCGTCCGGACTGTTGGCGAGTTGCTGGCCAACCAGTGCCGCGTCGGCTTGGCCCGCACTGAGCGTCTGGTCAAGGAGCGCATGACATTGTTCGACCAGGGGGTCGAGGCAATGGCACCGCAGAAGCTCATCAATCCCAAAGCCCTCTCGGCCGTCATCCGGGATTTCTTCGGCCGCAGCCAACTCTCCCAGTTCATGGATCAGATCAACCCCTTGGCGGAGTTGACTCACAAGCGCCGTTTGTCGGCTCTCGGACCGGGCGGTCTCTCGCGTGACCGTGCCGGTTTTGAAGTGCGTGATGTTCATCCCTCCCACTATGGCCGTATTTGCCCCGTGGAAACCCCTGAGGGTCCTAACATTGGTTTGATTGCCTCATTGGCCACCTTTGCCCGGATCAATGACTTCGGCTTTCTCGAAACCCCCTATCGCAAGGTCGAGAACGGCAAAGTCACCGACAAGATAGAATATCTCACCGCGGATCGCGAGGAGCCTTACAGCATAGCCCAGGCTAACTCCACCGTTTCGGACCGGGGCAACTTCACCCAAGACCGCGTGGTCTGTCGGAGTAAGGGTGACTTCATCGACTTGGAGCCAGCCCGGGTGGACGCCATGGATGTGTCTCCCAAGCAGTTGGTGTCCGTGGCTGCGAGCCTGATTCCATTCCTGGAGCATGACGACGCCAACCGTGCGTTGATGGGTTCCAACATGCAACGCCAGGCTGTTCCGCTGCTTGTGACCGAAGCGCCGTTCGTGGCAACCGGTCTCGAGGAGCGCGTCGCCCGCGATTCCAGAGCCGTCATTGTCGCCGAGGAAGCCGGCAAAGTGGCTTCCCTCAACGGCAACCAGATTGTCATCACTTCCGACGGCAAGCTGCCGGACGGGAAAAAGAAGCTCAAGACCGATCCCGACAAGGGCGTCTGGGTTTATCCGGTCCGCAAGTTCATGCGTTCCAATGCCGCCACCTGCATCAACCAGAAAATCCTGGTGCACAAGGGGGAAAGCATCAAGAAAGGCCAGACCATAGCAGACGGCCCCTGCACTAGGGACGGCGAACTGGCTCTGGGCCGCAATGCCTTGGTGGCCTTCATGCCTTGGAACGGTTATAACTTTGAGGACGCCATTCTTATCAGCGAGAAAATCGTCAAGGAAGACATTTTCACTTCCATCCACATCGATGAGTTCGAGGTGGCCGCCCGCGACACCAAGCTCGGACCGGAAGAAATCACCCGCGACATCCCGAATTTGGGCGACGAGGCCTTGAGAAACCTCGGCACGGACGGCGTCATCCGTATCGGCGCCGAGGTGAAGCCAGGCGATATTCTCGTCGGCAAAATCACTCCCAAATCCGAGACGGAGCTGGCTCCTGAGGAACGGTTGTTGCGTGCCATCTTCGGTGAGAAAGCCGCCGACGTGAAGGACACCTCCCTGAAAGTTCCCTCCGGCACCTATGGCATCGTCATGGACGTTAAGGTTTCCTCCAAGAAGGAATCCGATCGTGACAAGCCCGCCTCAACCGAGGAGCGTAAGCATGCCAAGCAGGTCGAGGAAGAGAACAAAAAGAAGACCGAAGAGTTGCGGGATCAGCTGACCGAAGCTCTGAGCAACATTCTGCTCGGCGAAAAAATTCCGCTCGACGTTGTGAACAGCGAGACCGGAGAGATAATCCTTCCGGCCAACCGCAAGATCACCAAGACACTGCTGCGCAAGCTGGCCACCGTCTACGACCGGATCGAAATCGACCCGTCTCCGATCCGCAACAAGATCAACGAGATCATCGGTAGCTTCAAAAAGAAGTTCGACGATCTCCAGATGCAATACGACGAGGAGATGGAACGCGCCGAAGCCGGCGAGGGCGGCGACAGCGGCGTGGTCAAGTCCGTCAAGGTCTACATCGCCTCCAAGCGCAAGCTCTCCGTCGGGGACAAGATGGCCGGACGTCACGGTAACAAGGGCGTGGTCGCCAAGATCGTGGCTGAAGAGGACATGCCGTTTCTGGCCGACGGAACGCCGGTTGAAATCGTTCTTAATCCCTTGGGCGTGCCCTCGCGTATGAACGTGGGGCAGGTTCTCGAAACGCATCTGGGCTGGGCCGCGAAAATGCTGGGCATGAAGTTCGCAACCCCCGTCTTTGACGGCATCAAGGAAAAAAACATCCGCAACTATCTTCAAGAGGCCGGTGATCAGCAGAAGGTTAAGTGGGGCCATCCTCTCATCGGGGAGAACGGCAAGACGCATCTGCACGACGGTCGCACCGGCGAGCAGTTCGACCAAGAGGTGGTGGTGGGCTACATCTACATGATGAAGCTGGGCCATTTGGTGGCTGACAAGATTCACGCCCGCGCGGTCGGACCTTACTCCTTGGTCACCCAGCAGCCGCTGGGGGGCAAGGCGCAATACGGCGGTCAGCGCTTCGGAGAAATGGAGGTCTGGGCCATGGAAGCTTATGGCGCCGCCTATACGCTGCAGGAACTGCTCACCGTCAAATCCGACGATGTCCAGGGCCGCACGCGGATTTACGAGAGCATTGTCAAGGGCGACAACTCGCTGGAGGCCGGCATCCCGGAATCCTTCAACGTGCTCGTCAAGGAAATGCAGTCACTTTGCCTCGATGTCAAAGTCGGCTACACCAACCCGGTGGAGCAGGGCGCCTCGGACAACCCGGCGGCGGCTCTGGCGGCGATCTAACCGTTGCACAGCCACGCTAACCCTTCGCTCGAAAACGAAATTGTATGACTAGCTCAAAAGAAAACGCCCGCGAGTTGCTCGGTCTGGAAAAAGTCAATCAGGTCGATTACGTCGCCATCTCAGTGGCCGCCCCGGACGCCATCCGCTCCTGGTCCAAGGGGGAGGTCAAGAACCCCGAGACCATCAACTACCGCACCTTCAAACCCGAAAAGGGCGGCCTGTTCTGCGAACGCATCTTCGGCCCGGTCAAGGACTGGGAATGCTCCTGCGGAAAATACAAGCGCATCAAACACCGCGGCGTGGTCTGTGACCGCTGCGGCGTCGAGGTCACCCTGGCCCGCGTTCGCCGCGAACGCATGGGACACATCGAGTTGGCCGTGCCCGTCTGCCATATTTGGTTCTTCAAGTGCATGCCCAGCCGCATCGGCCTGGCCTTGGACATGACCGCCCGCCATTTGGAACGCGTCATCTATTATGAGGATTACCTCGTGATCGATGCCGGCTCGACCCCGCTTAAGCAGAACCAGTTGCTCAGCGAGCATGAATACCGCGAGGCCCGCGAAACCTACGGCGCCGACGCCTTCCTCGCCAAAATGGGCGCCGAAGCCGTCCGCGAGGCCCTCTCAAAGGTCGATCTCATCAAGCAGGCCGAGACCCTCCAGGTGGGAATGACCGAGACCAAGAGCAAGCAGATCCGCAAGAAAATCGCCAAGCGCATCAAACTTCTCCAGGGTTTGCAGGCTTCCAAGAGCCGCCCGGAATGGATGATCCTCACGGTGCTGCCTGTGATCCCTCCCGACTTGCGCCCGCTCGTTCCTTTGGAAGGAGGCCGTTTTGCCACGTCCGATCTGAACGACCTTTATCGCCGGGTTATCAACCGGAACAACCGGTTGAAAAACCTGCTGCAACTCAAGACCCCCGAGGTCATCATCCGCAATGAAAAGCGCATGTTGCAGGAGGCCGTGGACGCGTTGTTCGACAACGGCCGTCATGGCCGCGCCGTCACCGGCGCCGGCAACCGCTCGCTTAAATCCCTCAGCGACATGCTCAAGGGCAAGAGCGGACGGTTCCGCCAGAACCTTCTGGGCAAACGCGTCGATTACTCGGGCCGTTCGGTCATCGTCATCGGACCCGAACTCAAATTGAACCAGTGCGGCCTGCCAAAGAAGATGGCTCTGGTCCTCTTTGAGCCATTCATCATCCGCCGCCTCAAGGAATTGGGCTATGTGCACACCGTGCGCTCCGCCAAGAAGATGATCGAGCGCCAGACCACCGAAGTCTGGGACATTCTCGAAGAGGTCACCCGCGGACATCCCGTTCTCCTGAACCGCGCCCCGACTCTGCACCGCCTCTCGGTGCAGGCCTTCGAGCCGCAGCTCATTGAGGGCGAGGCGATCCGTATTCATCCGCTGGTTTGCACAGCCTACAACGCCGATTTTGACGGCGACCAGATGGCCGTGCACGTGCCGCTTTCGGTTGAAGCTCAGTTGGAGGCCCGCCTGCTCATGCTCGCCCCCAACAACATCTTCAGTCCTTCCAGCGGCAAGCCCATCATCACCCCCACTCAGGACATCACCTTGGGTTGTTACTACATCACCGCCGAGCCGCGCACCCCCATGCCCACGGACACCCGCACCTTGAAGCTCTTCGGCTCCAAGCGCGAGGCGATCTTCGCCCACGACGACGGCGCGGTGACCACCCACGAGCGGATCCGTTTGGCCAACCCGGATTTCGGCCACAAATCCGCCTTGGGTGATGCCACCAAGAAAGTCATCGAAACCACCGTGGGCCGCGTTCTTTTCAGCGAGATCTGGCCTCCGGAACTCGGCTTCCCCAACAAGCCCGTGCGCAAGTCCGAGCTGGGTGACCTGATCTGGCGCTGCTACAAGAACTGCGGCCACGAGAAGACCGTCATCATGCTCGACAAGCTCAAAGAGCTGGGCTTCCGCGAAGCGACCCGCGCCGGTGTCTCCATCGGGATTGATGACATGATCATCCCGATTGAAAAGCAGCAATCCATCGATGCCGCTCACAAGGACATCAAGGAGGTCGACAAACAGTATCGCAAGGGTGTTATCACTCCCGGCGAGCGCTACAACAAGGTTATTGATATCTGGACCCACTGCACCGACCAGATTGCCAACGTCATGTTTCGCACGCTCGAACGGAACCAGGGCAAGAAGGAATTCAATCCTGTGTTTCTCATGGTGGACTCCGGAGCGCGCGGCAACCGTCAGCAGGTCCGTCAGCTGGCCGGCGTTCGCGGCCTCATGGCCAAGCCCAGCGGCGACATCATCGAAAAACCGATTTTGTCCAACTTCCGCGAGGGCCTGACTGTTCTCGAATACTTCATCTCCACTCACGGCGCCCGTAAGGGCTTGGCCGACACCGCTCTGAAGACTGCCGACTCCGGCTACATGACCCGCAAACTGGTCGATGTCGCCCAGGACGTCATCATTCGCGAGAGGGACTGCGGCACGACCAACGGCATTTGGGTTCAGGCCATCCATGAAGGGGAGGACGAGGTCGTCAAGCTCAGCGAGCGTCTGGTAGGGCGTTATGCCTGTGAGGACCTCAAAAACCCCCAAAACCTCAAGGAATTGATCGTCAAGGCCAATGAGGAGATCGACGAACTCAAGGCCAAAGCCATCGACCTATCGGGTCTTGAAAAGGTCAAAATCCGTTCGGTGCTGACCTGCGAGAGCAAGAGCGGCGTCTGCATGCTGTGCTATGGGCGCAATCTGGCCACCGGTCTGCTCGTCAAACTCGGCGAGGCCACCGGCATCATAGCCGCCCAGTCCATCGGCGAACCCGGCACTCAGCTGACCATGCGGACCTTCCACATCGGCGGCACCGCTTCGCAGGTGTTCAAACAGCCGCAGATCAAATCAAAGTTCGAGGGGCGGATCCGCTACAATGAGCTGCGCATCGTGCGGCTCGAGGACGGCAGCAACATCGTTCTTAACAAGAACGGGTCTGTGGTGATTCTGGCCGACGACGGCCGGGAACTCGAAAACCACACTGTGGTCATCGGCGCGGTCATCTCTGTCCCCGACGGCGGCCGGGTTAAAAAGGGCGATACCTTCATTCAATGGGATCCGTATAACGTCCCCATTCTCTCTGAAAAGGCGGGCAAGGTGAAGTTCCACGACATCATCGAGGGCGTCACCATGAAGAAGGAAATGGACGAGACGACCCAGCAGGAGGCCATGGTCGTCATCGAACACAAGGAGGATCTGCATCCCCAGATCATCATTCTGGATGACGAGGGGGAAGTGGCTGCCAACTATGCCATTCCCGCCGGCGCGCACATCGTGTTGAACGAAGGCGACAAGATCATGGCCGGCACCCTGATGGCCAAGACCCCCCGCAAGAGCGCCAAAACCAAGGACATCACCGGCGGTCTGCCGCGTGTGGCCGAGTTGTTCGAAGCCCGCCGTCCCAAGGACGCCTCGGAAATCTCCAAGATCGACGGCTTGGTCGACTTCGGTTCCAGTGTTCGGGGCAAGCGCTGCGTTGTCATCAAAGACCCGCAGACCGGCGCCGAGGAGGAGCATCTCATCCCTATCGGCAAGCACGTCATCGTCTTCAAGGGCGACTACGTTAAGAAAGGCCAGCAGCTCACCGAAGGTCCCATCGATCCGCACGAAATCCTTGAGGTCTGCGGACCGCAGGAATTGCAGGAGCATCTCGTCAACGAGGTCCAGGAGGTCTATCGCCTCCAAGGCGTGACGATCAACGACAAGCACATCGAGACCATCGTCCGCCAGATGTTGCGCAAAGTGCGCATCAGCGAGCCCGGCGACACCATGTTCCTGTGGGGCGAACAGGTGGACAAGATGGAGTTCGAAGGCGAGAACGAGCGCGTCGAGAAGATGGGCGGAAAGCCTGCCGAGGCCCTGCCCGTTTTGCTGGGCATCACCAAGGCCTCGCTGGAAACCGAGAGCTTCCTCAGTGCGGCTTCCTTCCAGGACACCACCCGCGTCCTGACCGAGGCGGCCACCCGTGCCAAAGTCGACTACCTCCGCGGATTCAAGGAGAACGTCATCATGGGCCATATCATTCCCGCTGGTTCGGGCTTCGATTACCACCGCAAGATCTCGATCCACCCGCTGGTCGAGGTCCCCGAGGAGTCCGTGCCCGAAGAGCTGGCACCGGTTGCGGATAACCCGCTTCTGGGCTGAGTTCGGTCCTGGTTTTAGCGCAAGGGCATCCAGGTTTTCCTGGATGCCCTTTTCATTGGCCTGCGGGTTTTCACCTGTGTAAAGCCCTCTTCCGAGCCACTGTGCCGGACCGTCGGTCAGCGCCAACTCCAGCCCTTCCGCTCGGACATCAAGCACTGGGCGCAGGTTTGCGAACCGCTTTTCACCCGGTCGCGAAAAATCCCTGTTTCCTCCGCCTTTAATCTGTGGCTAAATCTCCCTGCGATATGGAATACGAAGCCGTCATCGGTCTGGAAACCCACGTTCAGCTGAAAACAAAATCGAAGATGTGGTGCGGTTGTGCCAACGCCTTCGGCTCGGAACCGAACACCAACGTCTGTCCGGTCTGCCTGGGCCTCCCGGGGGTGCTGCCCGTGCCCAATGAGGAGGCTCTGCGCCTCACGGTGCTCACCGGCTATCTCCTCAATTGCGAGATCCCGCGCTTCGCCAAGTTCGACCGGAAGAGTTATTTCTATCCGGACATGCCTAAGAACTATCAAATCACCCAATACGACAAGCCCTCCACGGCCAACGGCTTTGTTGACTTTGAGTTCAACGGCTCGATCCACCGGGTCCGCATCACCCGCGCCCATTTGGAGGAGGATGTCGGCAAAAGCACCCACTTCGATCGCAACAGCGGAGTGGACTTCAATCGGGCCGGCGTGCCCCTCTTGGAAATCGTTTCCGAACCCGACATCACCGGCCCTGAGATGGCCTGCGACTATCTCAACGCACTGAAGGAAATCCTGCTTCAGGGAGGGATCAGTGATTGCGACATGGAAAAAGGCATGGTGCGTTGCGATGTGAACGTGAGCGTGCGTCCGGTCGGCACGACATTGTTGGGGGCCAAGATCGAAATCAAGAATATGAACAGTTTCTCCGGGGTGCGTCGCGCCTTGGAATATGAAATCCCACGCCAGATCGCCGTCCTCCAATCCGGCGGTCGCCTCATTCAATCCACACGCCGATGGGATGATGTGGCCGGCATCACCGAGCAGATGCGCACGAAGGAGAACGCCCATGATTACCGCTATTTTCCCGATCCTGATCTCATGCCGTCCGTCCCCACGGATGAGTGGTTGGCCGCCGTTCAGGCCCGCGTGGTCGAATTGCCTCTGGCCCGCAAGCAGCGCCTGATCCGGGACTATCAGTTGCCCGCTGTCGATGCCGAGGTGTTCAAGAGTAACCTGCCCTTGGCCAATTATTTCGAACCTGTCGCCCGGCAGTCCAAAAACCCCAAGCTCGTGGCCAACTGGGTCATCAACAATTTGCTGTCCAAGCTTTCGGAAACCACCATCCGCGGCGAGGAAACCGGCCTTCTTGAACCCGATCCCGCCACGCCGGCGCCGGCCCTCAGGGGGGCCGCCGCCCTGGGCGACTTGAAGTTCCAGCCCCAGGCCCTCCTCGAACTGCTCGCCCTCCTTGAGTCCAAAACCATCAGCAATTCCGCCGCCCAAGTCGTGTTCGCTGAAATGTTCGACACCGGCAAAAACCCGGCGGCAATCGTCCAAGAAAAGGGGCTCGCTCAGGTCAGCGATACCGGCGCAATTGAACGATTCTGCGACGACGTCATCGCCGCCAATCCCGGACCGTGGGCGGATTTTCAATCCGGCAAATCCGCGGCGCTGAATTTTCTCAAAGGACAGGTGATGAAATTAAGCAAGGGCAAGGCCAATCCGGCCGTGGTCGGGGCTGTTCTCGAGGCGAAACTCAAGCCCTGACGCCTCGGGGTCAAACGGAACCCCGCCTCCTGATTCTGCAGCTGCGCTGATCGATTAGGTTCTGACAGAGGCTTGGGATTTTGGATTGTGGCAACTTGGCTCGTTTTGCCCGGTTCGGCTTCATGCTTCCGCCCGGCGGTCGCAGACGGTCGGGCGGTTCTGTGCTATGGCGGCGCTCTGCCAGAGCCGTCGCGTTTTTTGGACGAACCGCTGTCACAGTCCCCCCGCCACAGGTCGGACCGGCGGCGCGCCGGTAACAACACGTTTTTTTCATCTGGAGGCTTGTCTTGCCTCGCGGCCTTAGGCATTTTCACCACAAAGCCTAGGGGTTTTAATATGTGGGAGGTAATATCATACAAAGTTTACAACAGCAGTGCGTTGGCTCAGGCTGTGATTGTTTTGGGGAATACCGGCTTGGAGCCGGCCCATTCGTCAAAGTGTTCCGCGCCCGTTCACTTTTCCGGCGTTGCTTCTTCTGAATTACTGGGTGGTTTTTCGCAACCCTCAGGCATTTGTTCCCTCCGGTTCTTTTCAAGAACAACGCCTTTAAACTTTCATCGACCTGCATGAGTGCAACCCCACTGCCGGCCAGAATTCTCGTCGTGGAGGATGAGATCATTGTGGCCAAAGATATCCAGATGCAGCTTCGGGATCAGGGGTTTATCCCGGTGGGCCATGCCACGCGCGGTGAGGACGCGGTGGCTCTGGCCTTCGAGATGCGACCGGATTTGGTGTTGATGGACGTTCATCTGGACGGAGAAATGGATGGCATCGCCGCCGCCGGGTTGATTCGTTCCCAGTTGTCCCTGCCGGTGGTTTTCCTGACGGCGTATGCCGACGATCGCACGGTGTCGCAGGCCAAGGAGGTCATGCCGTTCGGTTATATACTCAAGCCGTTTTCAGAGAGGGAACTGCGCATGGTCGTGGAGATGGCTCTCTACAAACATCAGGCCGATCTCAAAGTTCAGCAGTCGGAGGCGCGATTGAGCCTGGTTATTCAGGCTTCACGTGACGGGATCTGGGACGAGGATTTTACAGGCAATCAGGTTCATCACTCTGCGCGTTGGTTCGAGATTTTGGGCTATCGGCCGGGCGAACAGCCTCAACCTTTCGGCTCTTGGACCGGGTTGCTGCATCCGGATGATGCCGGCTGGGTCGGTAAATTCATGGCCCAGATTTACGCCGGCAAGACCGCCCAGTTCGAGCTGGAGGTTCGTTTACGCCATCGCCTCGGCCATTATATTTGGGTCCTCTCACGCGGAATCGTGTCGCGCGATCCCCAAGGGCAGCCAGTCCGGGTGACTGGTTCCATCAGGGACCTCACGGAAAGCAGGACCAGGCAGGGTGCTCTCCGGTTCAGCGAGACCGTTTTGCAAACAATTTCCCAAGGCATCGTCATCACCGGTTCGGACCGGCGGATCCTTTCCGTCAATCCCGCATTCATCGCCATGACTGGGTATACTCAGGCGGATGTGGTGGGGCGGACTTGTGTTTTTCTTCAAGGTCTAGGCACTGCTGTTGAAGCAGTGGCTACCCTGCGTCGAGCTCTTCTGGAGGAGAGGATTGTTTCCGTCGAGTTACTCAATTATCCCAAGGCCGGAGAACCTTTCTGGAATCACTTGACTATCGCGCCGGTGCGCAATGAGGAGGGGGTGCTGAGCGGCTTCGTAGGCCTCAGCGAGGATGTCACCTTACGTAAAAAGGCTGAATTCGAATCAGCCCGGTTTGCCGCCATCGTGAAGTCCACTGACGAGGCGATCATCAGCACTGAGTTGACAGGGAAAATAACAAGCTGGAATGCTGCTGCGCAGAGGCTCTTTGGCTGGTCGGAGTTGGAGATGCTCGGGCAATCCATGGTTCAAATCCTATCAACCGAGGCCAGCATCGAAGAGGATGAGGTTCTCAAAAGCCTCTTGGTGGGCGATGAGGTCAAAGGTTTTGAGACGACCCGGTTTCGAAAGGATGGGGCTGTGCTGGAGGTGTCGATGATCGTTTCCCTCATCAAGAATGTGGCAGGGGAGGTTGTCGGGATATCGAGAATGGTGCGCGATATTTCGGAGCGCAGAAAGGTGGAGTTGAGCCTGCGCCGCAGTGAGAAGGAGTTGGCCGACTTTTTTGAACAGGCACCGCTCGGTCTGCTCTGGGTAGGGCCTTGCGGCAATGTGACCCGCGTGAACCAGGAATTCTTAAAGCTGCTCGGCTTGGGCGTTTCTGAAGTGCTGGGGCAGTCCGTCCCGGATTTTTTTAAACCGGACAAAGTTTTATTGGACAACATTTTGCAGGGTCTTAATCGGATGGAGTCCGTCCGGGGTTTTACCGCAACTTTACAGTTTAAGGATGGGCGGAGGATTCAGGTGGTTTTGGATGTGAACGGGGTTTGGGACGAGGGCCGCCTGCTTCGCTCCCGCTGGTTTCTAAGGGACATCACTGATCGAGTGGAACTGGAACGGGAGATTTTGGATGTTGGGGAGATGGAGCGGCGTCGTCTCGGCCATGATTTGCATGATGATTTGTGTCAGCAGTTGACCGGAATCCAGTTTTTAAGTGATGCCCTGGCGGCGAAGCTTCTGCCCGAGTCCGGTTCCTTAGCCAATCATTCCAAGGAGATTGCGCAATTGATCCGTGATGCGATGCGCCAGACCCGCGAGTTGGCTCACGGCCTCTCGCCGGTGGCGATGGATCCCCAAGGATTGATGGATGGCTTGCAGGCGCTGGCAGAGCGCATGTCCCGGGTCTTCCACCGCTCCGTGCAATTTAAGTGCCCAGTGCCTGTGTTTATCCCCAACAACAACATCAGAACCAACTTTTACCGGATCGCTCAGGAGGCCGTCAGTAATGCCATGAATCACGGGAAAGCCTCGCGGGTCCAGATCCGCTTGAGCACCCAGGCCCCGGATTTGATTTTGGAGGTCGAGGACGACGGCGACGGTATTCCCAAGCAATTAGACTCCCGCGCCGGGTTCGGGTTGCGTATCATGAAATATCGCGCCGACGTGATCGGTGGGGTCCTTGAGGTGCGGTCAGGTTCTTTAGGGGGGATCTTGGTGGAATGCAAAGTGCGGGGCGGGCTATCGCTCCTGGAGGAGGTGAAAAACCCATGAAACAAACCAAAGCCCCTGCCGGGCGAAAGGCCTCCAAGCGCGTGCTCATCCTTGATGATCACTACGTAACCCGGCATGGTCTGATTCAGTTTATTGAAGGGCAGCAGGATCTGATGGTTTGCGCCGCAACGGAGAATGCGGCTCAGGCCATGTCCGCTGTGCACTCCAATACCCCGGACCTGATCTTGTGCGATCTGACCCTGCCGGGGAAGAGCGGGCTGGAATTCATCAAGGATCTGCGGGTGCATCATCCCCTTATCCCGGTGTTGGTTTTGTCCATGCACGAGGAGAGTATCTATGCCGAGCGAGTCTTGCGGGCTGGTGCCAACGGGTATGTTATGAAAAGTGAGGGGGGCGATAAATTGCTCCAGGCCATCCGGTCGGTCCTTCAGGGGCAGGTTTTCTTGAGTTCGGCCATGACGGCCAGCGTCTTGGGCCAGTTTGCCGACGTCAATCGTGGTAAAGCCCGTCCCGATGCCAGTCTACGCGTGTTGACGGACCGCGAATTCGGGGTGTTCCAGCTGATCGGTGAGGGGTTGGGAACCCGCGCTATCGGGGAGAGACTCCACATCAGCGGTAAAACGGTGGAAAGCCATCGTGTGCACATCAAGGAAAAGCTTTGTTGCAAGACCAGTCAGGAACTCATCGCTTATGCCATGCGCTGGGCGGTGAGCAGCCAGATTCTCTAACCGGTCTCAAATCATTCAAGAACCGGTCGCCCCTCACCCTGGCCCTCTCCGCGCCAAGCGGGGGGAGGGGCTGTTATCTGTAAACAGGTCGCCTCGCTGGAGCTTCAAAGACAAACCCGAAATCTCAAGGAGCAGCGCTCGGGGATGGTTAGGGCTTTCGCGGTAATGCCCTGTGGCCGCCGGCGCAAGGAGGCGCTCCCGCAGGCGCGAAGGGCAAAGCAATTGAAATCGCGAACCACGCGAAAGTAAAAATTTTTGAGAGAGGTGCTGTTCCTTCGTCAAAGGGACCGATTCGGGTGAGGGGTGCCTCACAGGTCTTGGTTTTCAAGCGCCGGAGGCGCGGCCTCTCTATAAAGCCATCCTAAAATAAATCCCCAGCCCCTCAGGGGCGGCATGAGGGATGTCTTTGCGGCCATCCTCCCCATAAACCTCTCCTCATCGGGGGAATTCTCTTTCCGCTTGGGCGGGAAGAGGCACTAGCCACCCTGACTGACTAGCACCAGATGTGTCATCCCAGGTTACCCTCCCCCCACTAAGCGGGGGAGGAGGGATGGGGTGAAGGGCTTGATATTCGCCGTGTTCGAAGCAGGGTTTGAGGCTGAATCCCGGGTCAATTGGGTTTTTATCAGGTCCAGAGCTCTCAGCCGGAAAAACGCCGGAACGCAAACAGCCTGCGGCGAAGAGTGTTAGCAGAGCGAGCTAGGGCCGGGCGTCTTTGGTGAACGCGTTGATCATTTTGATCTTCGCCGCCTTGGCCGCATCCATCACCTTGATGATTTCGCCGAAGGGTGCGTTTTTGTCGGCGTTGATGGCCAGACGGAGATCGGGGTTTTTCTGCGCCTGAGCCAGCAGTTCACTCTTCAAGCGGTCCTCCGTCACCGGAATGGCATCGGCCCCGCCGCCCAGTCGCAATTGGCCCTTGGCATCAATGATAACGATCAGCGGGGCGCTTTCGTTGGCGCCGGCCTTCTGGCCCTGGGATGACTCCGGGAGCGCGAGCTTGAGGGAAGGGGGTTGTTGCTGTTTGAAGGTGGTGGTGACCATCAGGAAAATGAGCAGCACGATGAGCACATCGATCAGGGCGACGATGATGATGGCCGGGGTCTGGCGGTGTTTGCGGACGAAAAAGCGCATGGTTAAAAGGGGCTGAGGCCCTGATGGAGGGGCCGGGCGTTTGGCCGCGGGTTCATTTTTTTTGCTGCCGGTATTGGGACCGGATGAATTCGTCGCAGACGGTCTCCATTTCCACGGCGAGCATTTCCACCTTTTTAGAGTAATAGCTCCAGAAAACCAGGGAGGGGATGGCGATGAGCAGGCCCATGAGTGTGGCGCGCAGAATCAGCCCGATTCCTTCAGCCAGCTTGCCCGCATCGTTCAAGCCGGTCTGGCTGAGGTCGCCGAACACCGACATCATACCGGCGATGGTGCCCACCAGGCCGAGCAAGGGGGCGATGCCGATGATGATTTCGAGCACGACAAGCCCGCGTTCGAGCCGGACGATTTCCTGCCGGGCCTGGGTTTGGAGGGCGTCGACGTTTTCCTCCTTGGGCCAGTCCAAGTGGCGGATGGCGGTAAGCAGGAGGCGTCCCAGAGGGGAGTTTTTCTGGTGGCAGACGCTTTGCAGGACGGAAACCTCGCGTTCGGTCTTGCAGGACTGGACGGCATTGAGCAGTGCGGTGGGGACGACCTTGCGCCAGCGCAGGGCCCAGCCCCGTTCCACGATGAAGGTCAGGCCCGTGACCGAAGTGATGCCAAGAAGGATGTAGACCAAAAGTTCCATTTGAATTGAATGAGTTTGGGCGTTGTTTGTTCGCGGTCAGTTGTAGAAAAAGGTGAACCGGATGTCCCGATAATCTTTGTCCATCGTCAGGCGCATGTCCCGCGGCCAGCGATCAAAGGGGGCGGGATCCTGGACTGCTTTTTGGCAAAGCAGACTCAGGCTCAGTCCCACGGTGTCTTCCGGCACCGAGACCCGGGAAACGGTGCCGTCGTAGCTGAGGCGGAATTCGACCACGACTTTGCCATGACGGTAGCCGTTGTAGCTGATGTGATCCAGCAAATCATACCAGCGCGACTGCACCGCTTCGATGAGCGCCGCGTCGTAGGCCCCAAAGGGCGTGGCTTTGGTGTCGAAGGACGAAATTTCCAACCGCCGGGACACACCGCCCTCTTGTTTCATTTTCTCCCCCACCGACTGGTCGCGGTGCCGCCGCTGGAGTGCCTCCTTGATGGTGCGGGGGCGCGGTTGCTCGGCGTTCCCGGGGTCGGGGGGGCGGGGTTGGAGTTGCGGCTTGGCCATGGTGAGGTCGCCGGGAAGCTGGGCTGGTTTGGCGCGGGCCTCTTCGGTTTCCCTCTGTTTCTTGAGCGCGTTGAAGTCCGGTTGCAGCTTGTCCAGGGGCGCGGGCGGGGTGTCCTGGGTTTTAACGGTTTGCTGCTGTTTGCCCTCGATTTTCGGGAGCGCGGTTTCCTTGGCCGGTTCGGGATTGGCCGCCAGTGCGTTGCGGCTGGAATAATAAACGGCGGCCTTGGGCGGTTCGGGGGTGGCGGCGACCGGGTTGACGTCGACGAACATCAGCGGGATTTCGTCCTGAGGGGGCGGGCGGGGAGGGGGAGGTTGGAGCGGGGTTGGTGTGTGAACGGAGGCCTGTTTGAGTTTTTGGAGCCAAACCGGCCAGCGTCGGGCCTCCCACCAGCCGGCTTTTTTTGCCAAGGTATAGGTGCCCCAGCACAGCAGGTGCAGCAGGAGTGAGAAGACAAACACCCAGGCCAAGCGCCGGAGTTCCGGGCGCTCGGGGCGCAGCGATCCTGCATTGGGTCGGCTTCCAATCACGTCCGCACACATTGCAGCAGGGCCAGCGCCGGGGCAACAGTTTCCAGTCGCTCCCGGCGGTTCCGGGTCGGCTCCGGGGACGGGAAATGAAAGTTTCCTTTCGACCTGAAATTGATTTCCGCATAGGTTGGCAGCCATGTCCGCTGAAACCCAACTCACGCCGATGATGGCGCAATACCGCAGTATCAAGGGCGAACTGCCGGCCGATGCGCTGCTGCTCTTCCGGTTGGGGGATTTTTACGAGATGTTTTTCGAGGATGCGCAGGCCGGGGCGCAACTGCTCAACCTCTCGCTGACGGCCCGCAACGGGGTGCCCATGTGCGGACTGCCATTCCACGCTGCCAACGGTTATATCGCTCGGATCCTCAAAGCCGGACGCAAGGTGGCCATCTGTGACCAAGTGGCGGAAGCCACACCTGGTAAGCTGGTCAAACGCGCGGTCACCCAAATTCTCTCGCCTGGAACGCATTTTGATGAGCGGATGCTGGTGGCCGAGCGCAACAATTTCCTGGCCGCGGTCTGTCCCTCGGGCAAATGCCATGGCCTTGCACTGGTGGATTTGACCACCGGCGACTTTCGGGCCACCGAACTGGAATCGGATTCGGCCCTGCTCGCGGAACTGGAGCGCCTGCGTCCGGCCGAAATCATCCACCCGTCCCAGGACGTCCAGTTGGGCGCTTTGTTGCAGGGTTCTTTCAAAATCATCAGCGCTTACGAGGGGTGGGCCTTTGCCCCGCAAACGGCTCTTTTCACAGTGCGCGAGCACTTCAAAGTGGCGTCCCTCGACGGGTTTGGACTCAAGGACCGCGCCGCAGCCATCGGGGCGGTGGGGGCGGCGCTGCATTATCTGGCCCAGCACCTGCGCCGCAACGTCAAGCACCTGACCCGCCTCTCCTTTTATCAACGAACGGATTTCCTGGTACTCGACCAGACCACCCTACGGCATCTGGAAATTCTCGAGCCGCGACATCACGACGCCCCGCGCCAGGCTTCGCTTTACGGCGCGCTGAACCGGACGATGACGCCGATGGGGGCCCGGCGTTTGCGCGACTGGCTTTCCCAGCCTCTGGCTTCCGTCGAGGCCATTCGCCGCCGTCAGGCGGGAGTTCAGACACTCATAGATAATTCCAGCAATCTGGATCAGATCCGTGCGCAGCTGGCTGAGGTGCGGGACTTGGAGCGCACCATAGGTCGTTTGGGGGGCGGCACAGGCAATGCCCGGGATTTGGCCGCCTTGCGGGTGGCCATCTCTCAAATCCCCCCGCTCAAAAAAACCCTCGCCGACCTGATTGCAACCGATGCGCGGAACCTCAGCCTGAAGGAAACGGGGCGGGGCCTTATCGATGCCGGGGATGAGGGTGGCCTGAAACCTGTGCTGCCGGCCCATGCCGGCCTGCTGGACGGGTTGAACGCCCAAATCACTGAGGCGCCTGATCTGGTCGAGTTGATCGGGCGGGCCATTGTGGACGATGCCCCGCTGGCGGTGAAGGAGGGTGGGATGATCCGGGACGGGTTCAGCGCGGAGTTGGATGAACTGCGCAATGCCCAGCGCGGCGGAAAGGATTGGATCGCCAAGCTGCAGGCCGACGAGATTGCCGGCACGGGCATCGGTTCCTTGAAAGTGCGGTTCAACTCCGTTTTCGGCTACTACATAGAAGTCACCAGATCCAATCTGGACAAAGTGCCGCCGCATTATATCCGCAAACAGACGGTGGCCAACGGGGAGCGTTTTATTACGCCCGAGTTGAAGGAGATGGAGGGCAAGATTCTGGGGGCGGAAGAGCGCGGAATGAAGCTGGAGTATGAATTGTTCCAGCATGTGCGCGAGGAGGTGCTGGCGCAGATGCCTGCGGTCCAGCAAACGGCCGGCGCGCTGGCCCAACTCGATGTGCTGGCAGCTTTCGCCGAAACCGCGCGCCTGCACGAATACTGCCGTCCGCAGGTTGCCGACGAGGGGTTGCTGGTCATTCGGGATGGGCGTCATCCGGTTCTGGAGCAGCAGTTGGTTGAGGACCGTTTTGTCCCCAACGACACGGCGCTGGCCGCCATGGGAAAGGCGGATCTGCCCGCGCTGCAGGAGGAGCCGCGCCGCGATCCGACCATGCCTTCCCAAATCGCATTGATCACCGGGCCGAACATGGCCGGCAAAAGCACTTATATCCGTCAGGTGGCGCTGCTGACCCTGCTGGCGCACACCGGTAGCTTCGTGCCGGCCGCCCAAGCGCGGGTGGACTTGGTTGATCGTATTTTCACGCGCATCGGGGCCAGCGACGATCTGGCTCGGGGCCAGAGCACGTTCATGGTGGAGATGACCGAGACGGCAGACATCCTGAACAACGCCACGGCGCGAAGCCTCATTGTGCTCGATGAGATCGGGCGCGGCACGAGCACTTTTGACGGCCTGAGCCTGGCTTGGTCGATTGTCGAGCATCTGCACAATCAGGTCGGCGCCAAAACCCTCTTTGCCACCCACTACCACGAATTGACCGAACTCTCGTCGCGCCTGGCCCGCCTGCGGAATTTCAATGTCGCCGTGCGCGAGTGGCAGGACCAGATTGTTTTCCTGCGCAAGATTGTCGAAGGCGGGACGGACAAGAGCTACGGGATCCAGGTCGCGCGTCTGGCGGGCGTTCCCAAGGCGGTGCTCGAGCGCGCCAAACAAATCCTCTCCAACCTCGAGGAATCCGAGCTGACCCCGGAGGGGAATGTGAGGCCGGCGCGCCGTCAACATGAGCGGGACAAACTCAAACAACTGGCCCCCGCGCCGCAGATGGACTTGTTTGCCGGCGGGTAATTGATTTTGAAGCCGGGAGTTGAAGCTGCGAAACACGGGAACAGCATTTCCGGCGTTCTTAGCCCGCCGTTGCAGGGCAGGGCGGGTAATATCTCAAATGAGGGCTGGTCGAGCGGCAGATGAACCTGAAAACCGCACTTGGGATCAACCGCGGATCTTCGACCACCCGAAAGCACCTTTGAAATAAAACTGAGGTAAGCATGAAGCGCTTTATGGGGCGGAGGAAGCCCTTTTCTATCTCCAGGGTATTCATGAACCCCAAGGTCGATTTGGCGTGGGGCGGGAGGTTTACCATGAAGCGCATGGAGGGCATGAAGGGAGGGATGAATAGTTTTTCGATGGCGCAACTGAATTCATCTGGAAGCCGGCGGGTGTTGGTTTGAGATGTAACCGAATGAAACAAAGCGGAAAAGACGGGAGGGCAGAGGGTCTGAT
>Ga0114958_10000693_pt1 | contig 28459 bp, 25 predicted proteins | sample C_130208_EF_Meta_FD_89577 | JGI IMG/M metagenome (GOLD analysis project Ga0114958, IMG submission 89577) | Freshwater microbial communities from Lake Croche, Canada to study carbon cycling - C_130208_EF_MetaG | ecosystem: Environmental > Aquatic > Freshwater > Lake | place: Lake Croche, Canada... | reverse complement strand
GTTTATCAACCGAAAGTAAAACTTCCTTTTTTTTTGCAGTAAAACTTGTTTTTTGAGCAACTAAAACACTAGATATAAAAAGTAATGGAAGGAGTATATATTTCATAGTTATTGGTTTTATTCCGTGGGTATGTTATTTGTTTTTTGATTTCATTTCCATATAATCCAAGGTAAGGTTGGTCATTGTTTTCATTCCTAATACAAAACCGCCTTCGTCAATATAAAAATCTGGTGTATGATGGGAAGCCGTTTCAGAGGCTATTTTCCCTTTTGGCATTCCACCCAAGAAAAAGTATAATCCAGGCACTTTTTCTTGGAAAAATGAAAAGTCCTCGGCTCCAGTTACAGCGGGAGTTAAACTCACATTTTCTTTCCCTGCCGCAGCTTCTAATGTGGGAAGCATTTGTTCCGTTAATGTGGGATCGTTATAAGTAATAAGTGTTTTTTTAGTAATGGTGACTTCGGCAGTTGCTCCAGCGCTTTCCGCAATATTAGTAGCAATTTGTTTTACTCGAGCGTGAATCATATCTTGAACTTTAGCGTCTAATGTTCGAATGGTTCCGTTCATAATAAGTTCTTCGGGTATAATATTACTTCGTATTCCTGAATTTATTTGTCCCACGCTAACAACTGCGGCAGATTCTGTTAAATTAAGATTTCTGCTTACAATAGTTTGCAATCCCAAAACTATTTGCGAGGCCGTAACAATTGGGTCAATTCCTTGCCAAGGACTTGCACCGTGAGCTTGTTTACCATTTACTTTTATTTTGAACCAATCTGAAGCTGCCATAGTTCCTCTTGGGCGGTATTTTATTTTACCTACTTCGGTTTGCGCATTAATATGTAAACCAAAAATAACATCTACTTTCGGATTATCGAGAACGCCTTCTTTAACCATTAATTCCGCACCCCCTTCTTCTCCTTCTGGCGGCCCTTCTTCAGCAGGTTGAAAAATAAATTTGACAGTTCCTTTTATTTCATTCTTGATTGATGCTAAAATTTCGGCAGTTCCCATTAAAATTGCCATGTGCGAGTCATGTCCACAGGCATGCATTATGCTAACAGGTTGACCGTTATATTCTCCTTCTACTTTTGATGCAAAAGGAATAGCTACTCTTTCTTTTACGGGCAACGCATCCATGTCGGCTCTAAGGGCTACAACTGGACCTGGTTTCCCTCCTTTTAAAATGCCTACAACGCCCGTTTTTCCAACACTAGTTTGCACTTCGATACCGAGCGACCGAAGATGTGAAGCAATCTTTTCAGCCGTTTTGAATTCTCTATTTCCTAATTCTGGATGTTCGTGAAAGTCTCTTCGCCAAGCAATAACTTTAGATTCTAAAGATTCCGCTTTTTTGTCAACCTTTGTTTTTAAAGCTGAATTTTGGGCGGAAACGAGACAAGTGACGGACAATAAAATCGTAACAAGTATTGTTTTTTTCATTGTAATGGAAATAAAAATAAAGTTAAATTGAATTTACTAGAAATGAAATGCTGTCTTATATTTTAATAATCCAAATATAATAAATATCCAATACGGAATTAGGAATCCTAATAAATTAAAACGTAAATAATTTAATTATAATCCAATAAAAAAACCGAAAATCACTTTTCGGTTTTTATAGCTAATTCTATTTTTAATGTTTTTTGAAAATTAATCTTTTTTAAGCGTTTTTTTTATTTCTTCAAATTCTTCTTTCGGAATCTCGCCTTTAGCAAATCTTTTTTTTAAAATTCCCAAAGGAGTTTCTCTTTTTGTTCGTTGACCAGGAATATCCCAAGGAGTTGCAAATATCCATATTATAATAATTACCCAAAATATCCACCAAAAGAAATGCATTCCCCAAAAATGATGTCCATCATCCATTCTCCACATAATGAGTTAGTTTAAGAGTTAAACAAAATGAATTTAATTAATGTAAATATATGAAAATCAGTATTATAAAAAAAGCCGAAAATTACTTTTCGGCTTCTGCTATTCTATATTGAAATTATTTTTTAAGTCTTTCTTTGAAAAGCTTTTCGAATTTTTCAATTTTGGGCTGAATTACCATCTCGCAATAGGGCTGTTTTTTATTATTTTCATAATAATTTTGATGATAATCTGGAGCTTTATAAAATTCAGAAAGTGGTTCCAATGTAGTTACTATTGGATTTGCATATACTTTCTCTGCATTAAGTTGATTTATTAAGGATTGTCCCGCTTTTCGTTGTTCTTCGTTTTTATAAAAAATTACGGAGCGATATTGCGTTCCCACATCACCACCCTGACGGTTCAAAGTGGTTGGGTCATGAACGGTGAAAAATACCTGAAAAATTTCATCCAAACTTGTAATCGTATTGTCATACGTAATTTGAACTACTTCTGCATGCCCCGTGTTTCCAGAACAAACTTCCTCGTAAGTTGGATTCGCATTTTTGCCTCCTGAAAAACCAGAAACCACGGATTTTACTCCTTTTAATTTTTCGTAAACCGCTTCAACACACCAATAGCAGCCTCCGCCTAAAGTAATTGTTTCCATATTGTTTTTATTTGAATTTTCAGAAATAGCTTTTTCTGGAACAAAATCTAATGCAATTGAGTTCATGCAATATCTTTTTCCAGTTGGTTTTGGACCGTCATCAAAAAGATGTCCTAAATGACCATTACACCTTCCGCAAAGCGCTTCAATTCTTTTCATTCCATAAGAATTGTCTTCTTTGTAAACAACACTTTTGGGATTATCTTGTTCAAAAAAGCTGGGCCAACCGCAACTACTGGCAAATTTCTGGTCGGATTTAAAAAGTTTATTTCCGCAAGCAGCGCAATAATAAGTTCCTTTTGCGTCAGAATTCCAAAGTTTTCCAGTAAAAGCTCTTTCCGTGTCTGCATTTCTGGAAACAGCATACAAATCTTCGGGAAGTACTTTCTTCCATTCGGCATCTGTTATATTTAGTTTTGAGGTGTCTGTGTTCGAATAATAAGGGTTTTCAGGTTTGTATATTGGGTTTTCCATATTTGAGGGTTTATCGGTATAATTTTGTTTATTTATAGTTTGTCCACAAGCTTGAAGCATAAATAAGGGAATCATGAATAAAAGGAGTCGGGATTGAATTGATGCTTTCATATTTATTATTTTTAGCAAAGTTAATTGTTGTTTTTATCAAAACACGACACGTTTTAAAACTATAAAATTAAACTTTTCATTTATTAAACGCTCGTTAATTTTTTCACAAACTTTTTGAAAACCACAATTCAAGAACTTTTTTTGTACTTTTGGCTCTATAAAGGTATGAAAGAAGAAAACGTAATATTAGTCAACGAAAACGATGAGCAAATAGGATTGATGCCTAAGCTAGAAGCGCATGAGAAAGCGGTTTTGCATCGGGCATTCTCTGTTTTTATTTTAAATAGTAAAAACGAAATCATGCTCCAGCAGCGGGCACATCAAAAATACCATTCGCCGCTTTTATGGACGAATACCTGTTGCAGTCATCAACGAGATGGAGAAAGTAATTTGTTGGCAGGAAGCCGAAGATTATATGAAGAAATGGGTTTTGAGACTAGTCTAAAAGAATTATTCCATTTTATATATAAAGCTCCTTTTGATAATGGATTAACAGAGCATGAACTCGATCATGTTATGATAGGCTATTATGAAGAGAATCCAAGAATTAATACAGAAGAAGTAGAAAACTGGAAATGGATGCCCATTGAAGACGTGAAAATGGACATGCAAGAACATCCCGAAATTTATACGATTTGGTTTAAAATTATTTTTGATAAATTTTACCACTTTTTAGAAGATCACAAATCCTAATTTATAAGATGAGAGTAACAATATCAAGAAAAGCACATTTTAACGCAGCGCATAGATTACACCGAAAAGATTGGACTTTTGAGCAAAATGATGCTGTTTTTGGTAAATGTAATAATCCTAATTTTCATGGACATAATTACGAATTAATCGTTGGTGTTACAGGAAATATAAATCCTGAAACGGGCTATGTAATGGATATAAAAGAATTAAGCGATTTGATTAATGAAGAAGTTGAAAAACCATTTGATCATAAAAATTTAAATTTGGATGTGCCAGAATTTGAAAATCTAAATCCTACAGCCGAAAATATTGTGGTTGTAATTTGGAATAAAATTAGAAAAAGAATCGCTGCGGAATTCGATTTAGAAATTGTTCTTTATGAAACACCTCGGAATTTTGTAACTTATAAAGGAGAATAATGGCATTAGAAGTAGGCGATAAAATCCCCAATTTTTCAGCAAAAGACAGTTACGGAAACGACTTTGAAAGTAATTCAATCATAGGTAAAAAGCCTTTGGTTCTTTATTTTTATCCAAAGGACAATACGCCAGGTTGCACCGCTCAAGCGTGTAGTTTTAGAGATCAATACGAAGATTTTAAGGATTTAGGAGCCGAAGTTGTCGGAATCAGTAGCGATAGTGAAAGTTCGCATCAAAAATTTACCAAACAATATAATTTACCTTTTTTGTTGCTTTCGGATTGTGATAAAAAATTGAGAACCCTTTTTGGAGTAAAAACAAATTTATTTGGATTACTGCCCGGAAGAGTGACTTATGTAATAGACAAAAATGGAATTATACAACTTATATTTGATAGCTTAGTTTCGACGAATCACATCCCAAAAGCATTAAATATCATCAAGAAATTAGCAGCTAACAAATAAATTCATTAGATGAAAACTAAATTTTATCCCTTGCAATTTTATCCTATTTTTAAAGAAAGAATTTGGGGTGGAACGAAGTTAAAAACAGTTTTGAATAAACCAATTGTTTCTGAAATTACAGGGGAAAGTTGGGAATTATCAACCGTTGAAGGCGATGTGAGCGTAGTTTCGAATGGAGACTTAAAAGGGAATTCATTAGATGATATAATAAATACTGATCCAGAGGCAATTTTAGGAACGGAAGTTTATAAGCGATTTGGAAAGCAATTTCCATTGCTTTTTAAATATTTGGATGCTAGAGAAGATTTGTCAATTCAGGTTCATCCTAACGATGAGTTAGCTAAAAAACGTCATAATTCTTTTGGTAAAACCGAAATGTGGTATGTTTTGCAAGCCGATGCCGATGCAAGAATAATAGTTGGTTTCAAAAAGCAATCCAATGCTGCCGAATATTTAGAAAATCTAAAAAACAAAACTTTACTTTCTATTTTAGATGATGTAAAAGTAAAATCGGGTGATGTTTTCTTTTTGGAAACTGGTACAGTTCATGCCATTGGAGCTGGATTAGTTGTTGCAGAAATTCAGCAAACTTCAGATATTACCTATCGACTTTATGATTTTGATAGAGTGGACGATAATGGAAATTCAAGAGAATTACATGTGGATTTAGCTCTTGAAGCTATTAATTATGATAAAATAGATACTTATAAAAAGTATGATTCCATTCAGAATCAATCGAATGCTATTGTTGATTGTCCTTATTTCACTACTAATTTCATTCCATTGAAAGGAATCGTTTCTGTTAATAAAACAGGAAGTACTTTCACAGTTTATATGTGTGTTGATGGGGATTTTGAAATAGAATATGAAAACGAAAAATCCCAATATAAAAAGGGAGATACTATTTTGATTCCTGCTGCAATGAAAACATTTGTTTTAAATGGAGAAGCGTCTATTTTAGAAATTTATATTTCATAGTCGGTAATAGAAAGATTATGTGTACTTTTGCAATCGCAAATTAAAATTAAAAAAATAAAATGGCAAACGTTAAGAATTTAAAGAAAGACATCAACTACGTTTTAGGAGATATTATTGAAGCAGTTTACTTGTTCGAAATTTCAACTTCAGGTGCACCAACAGCAGAAAGCAATGCTTTAATTGACGAAGCAATCGCTGCTTTTGATGAATTAATCACAAAGGTGAACGCTAAAAAGGTTGAAAATAAAAAAGCGCATTTCAAACAAATTAATATTGATTTGGAACAAACTGCAAATCAGTTGATTGCTAAAATCAACCGATTGCAATAAAAAAAGATAGTAAAAAAGGTCGAATTTATTTTGGAATTTTAAAATTCAATACTATATTTGCACCCGTCTTAAGTCGCCAGCGTAGCTCAGTTGGCTAGAGCAGCTGATTTGTAATCAGCAGGTCGTGGGTTCGAGTCCCTCCGCCGGCTCTTCTATAAACCATCACATTTATTTGTGGTGGTTTTTTTTTGGAAAATTTCTAAAATGGTTTGTTTAACCTTAAAAGTAATTCGGTAAAATAAGTTTTTAGATTATTTTAAAAGGAAGTAATTTATTTCAATTTTTAAAATTCATGAAAAACGATGGTTTTTACTAAAAAAAATCAACAAAATGTTAATAACTTAAATGCTTAAAACCGTATTTTTTATATTAAATCCTATCGGGTTTCATATATTTGCTTGTTATACAAAAAAATGATTTTTTAGAATAAAAAAATATGAGCGAAGAAATTAAAAAGAACAATTATTCTGCAGATAGTATTCAGGCATTAGAAGGAATGGAGCACGTTAGAATGCGTCCTTCTATGTATATTGGAGATATTGGAGTTCGTGGATTACATCATTTAGTCTATGAAGTTGTAGATAATTCAATTGATGAAGCAATGGGAGGTCATTGTGATACAATTAGAGTTGATATTAATGAAGACGGTTCAATTACTGTTGAGGATAATGGACGTGGAATTCCTGTAGATATTCATAAAAAAGAAGGCGTTTCGGCATTAGAAGTTGTAATGACAAAGATTGGTGCTGGAGGAAAATTCGATAAAGATTCTTATAAAGTTTCTGGGGGACTTCACGGTGTTGGGGTTTCTGTTGTTAATGCGTTATCAAAACATTTGCGAGCAACAGTTCACAGAGACGGAAAAATTTATGAGCAGGAATATGAAAGAGGAAAATCATTATATCCTGTAAAACAAATTGGGGAAACCACAAAAAGAGGAACTGTTGTTGCCTTTTACCCAGACCCAACTATTTTTACACAAACAGTAGAGTTTACATACGATACTTTATCTGCTAGAATGCGAGAATTGTCTTTTCTTAATAAAGGAATTACAATTACTTTTACAGATAAAAGAGAAGTTGATAAAGATGGGAATTTTGTTTCTGAAATTTTTCATTCTGACGAAGGTTTAAAAGAATATATCCGTTATTTAGATGGAAATCGTGAGCCTATTATCGCGCATGTAATTTCAATGGACTCTGAAAAAGGAGAAATTCCAGTTGAGGTTGCCTTGATTTATAATACAAGTTATACAGAGAATATCTTTTCTTATGTAAATAATATTAATACACACGAAGGAGGAACGCACTTGCAAGGTTTTAGGACAGGTCTAACAAGATCTTTGAAGAAATATGCAGATGCTTCTGGAATGTTAGATAAACTGAAATTTGAGATTTCTGGAGATGACTTTCGTGAGGGCTTAACGGCTATTATTTCTGTAAAAGTTTCAGAGCCACAATTTGAAGGGCAAACGAAAACCAAACTTGGAAATAGAGAAGTTGTTTCGCCAGTAAGTCAGGCTGTTGGAGATATGATTGAAAGTTATTTGGAAGAAAATCCAAATGATGCTAGAATCATTGTTCAAAAAGTAATTCTTGCTGCTCAAGCGCGTCATGCGGCTAAAAAAGCGCGTGAGATGGTCCAACGCAAAACCGTAATGGGTGGCGGTGGATTGCCAGGAAAATTATCTGATTGTTCGGAACAAGATCCTGCAAAATGTGAAGTGTATCTTGTCGAGGGAGATTCGGCTGGTGGAACTGCAAAACAAGGACGTGATCGTGCATTTCAAGCTATTTTGCCTTTAAGAGGTAAGATTTTGAATGTAGAAAAAGCGATGCATCATAAAGTTTTTGAAAATGAAGAGATTCGAAATATTTTCACAGCGCTTGGTGTAACCATTGGTACTGCAGAAGATAGTAAAGCCTTGAACATTGAAAAATTGCGTTACCATAAAGTAATTATTATGTGTGATGCCGATGTCGATGGTAGTCATATTTCTACTTTAATTTTGACTTTCTTCTTCCGTTTTATGAGAGAATTGATAGAAGAGGGGCATGTATATATTGCAGCACCACCTTTATATTTGGTTAAAAAAGGAAATAAGAAAGAATACGCATGGAATGACGATCAACGCGACCAAGCCAATGCAAGAATGGGTGGAAGTGCCGCAATCCAACGTTATAAAGGTCTTGGGGAGATGAATGCGGAACAATTATGGGAAACTACAATGGATCCAAGTTTTAGAACTTTGAGAAAAATAAATATTGATAGTCTTGCCGAAGCAGATAGAGTTTTTTCCATGTTAATGGGAGATGAAGTTCCGCCAAGAAGAGAGTTTATTGAAAAAAATGCAGTATATGCGAATATAGATGCATAATAAGGTATAAAAACTTAAAGGTTAATAAATAAACAACAAACAAAATAAAAAAAATGAAAGTTACAATTGTAGGAGCAGGAAATGTGGGAGCATCTTGCGCAGATGCAATTTCTTATAGAGGAATTGCGAGTGAAGTAGTGTTATTAGACATTAGAGAAGGTTTTGCGGAAGGTAAAGCCATGGATATTTCTCAATGCGCTACCAATACAGGTTTTAATACTAAAGTATCGGGTGTTACTAATGATTATTCTAAAACAGCAGGTAGCGATGTAGTTGTTATTACTTCTGGAATTCCAAGAAAACCAGGTATGACTCGTGAAGAACTGATTGGAATCAATGCAGGGATTGTAAAAACAGTTGCTGAAAATGTTTTGACACACTCTCCAAATGCAATTATTGTTGTAGTTTCAAATCCAATGGATACAATGACTTATTTGACATTGAAAGCTACGGGTTTACCAAAAAACAGAATTATCGGAATGGGTGGAGCTCTTGATAGTTCTCGTTTTAGATATTATTTATCTAAAGCATTAGACAAACCTTCAAATGATGTTTCTGCTATGGTTATTGGTGGTCATGGTGATACTACAATGATTCCTCTAACAAGATTAGCCTCTTATAATGGTATTCCAGTTTCTGAATTTCTTTCAGAAGAGGAATTAGCTAAAGTAGCTGCTGATACCATGGTTGGTGGAGCTACATTAACGGGTCTTTTAGGTACATCAGCTTGGTATGCTCCTGGAGCTTCAGTTGCTTACTTGGTAGATAGTATTTTGAACGACCAAAAGAAAATGATTGCTTGTTCTGTAATGTTAGACGGGGAATATGGTCAAAGCGATATTTGTATCGGTGTACCCTGTATTATTGGTAAAAATGGAATCGAACAAATTCTTGACATTAAATTAAGCGATGCTGAAAAAGCAGCTTTTGCTAAAAGTGCAGAAGCAGTTCGTAATATGAATGCAGACCTTAAATCGGTTTTAGCATAATAATTTAGGTATAAAATAAAAAAGACTGCACTTTTGCAGTCTTTTTTTTGATATTAATCAATAAATAAATTGGTTAGTCTTTACGTTAATTATATATTTGCTCGGTTTAAAAAATAAGATATATTTTAAAACGATTTGTTTTTTAATAAAATAATAGCGTTATTGGAGGTCTTATTAAAGAGGAAACAAAAATAAATATAATAAACAATTAATTTTAGTAATAATGCAGAATAAAGGACTCATAAAATTTTTCGCAATTCTATTTGCATTGGTGAGCATTTACCAACTTTCATTTACTTTCGTTTCAAGTAAAGTAAAAAACGATGCAAAATCTTTTGCCGCTGGAAATCCTGAAAAAGAATTAAAATATTTAGATTCTATTGGAAAAGAGAAAGTGTTTAATCTTGGTTTTACCAATTTTACTTTTAATGAAGTAAAAGACAAACAAATCAATAAAGGTCTTGACTTAGAAGGCGGTATCAATGTGATATTGCAAATCTCTGTTAAAGATGTATTGAAAGGATTATCCAATAATTCTAAAAACCCTGTTTTTAATAAATCATTAGCGGATGCTACTACAAATCAAAAAGGAAATCAATCCTATCTTGATGCATTTTTCGAAGCTTTTGATGCAAATTCAAAAGGAAGTATAAAATTAGCTTCCCCAGAAATTTTTGCAAATAGAACTTTGCAAGGAGATGGTGGAATTGATTTTCAAATGACAGATGCTCAGGCACAAAAAGTGATTAAAAGAAAAGTTGACGAATCAGTTGAAAGTGCTTTTGGTGTACTAAGAAAACGTATAGATCAATTTGGTGTAACACAACCTAATATTCAAAAATTAGGAAATTCAGGTCGAATCCTTGTTGAACTTCCAGGTGCAAAAGATGTTGACCGTGCTAAAAAATTATTGTCAAGTACAGCACAATTGCAATTTTGGGAAACATACAAAGCAGACGAAATGGGTAACTTCTTGATGGCTGCAAATGAGGCATTGAAAAAAACCGAAATCAAAAAAACCGAGATTAAAGCTGTTGCAAAAGATACTTTGAGTGCTTTATTGACTGATAAAAAAGATTCTACGGCTACAAAAGAAGGTAAAGGACCAATTATTGATAAAATTATTGCTGGAGGCGGCGGACCTGTTTTGGCACAATTCGCTCCAAAAGATACTGCTGTAATTGGTGGTTATTTGAGAAGAGCCGATATCAGAATCTTATTGGGGGCAGATCAACATTATGCAAAATTTGTTTGGGGTAAACCAACTTCAATTAAAGACGCAAAAGGAAAAGCAATTGATGCTGTTGAATTATACGCATTAAAAGGAAATAGAGATAATGTAGCTTCAATGGGTGGTGGTGTTGTAACCGACGCAAAAGATACATTTGACCAATTGGGAAAACCAGCCGTTTCTATGCAAATGAGTGGACAAGGTGCTAAAGCTTGGGAAGAATTAACAGGTAAAGCATATACACAAAAAAGTAATATTGCTATTGTTCTTGACAATGTAGTATATTCAGCTCCGGGTGTTTCAAGTGGTCCAATTTCTGGAGGTAGATCAGAAATATCTGGTTCATTTGATATTTCAGAAACAAAAGATTTAGCTAACGTTCTTAGAGCGGGTAAACTTCCTGCTGCTGCTGATATCATTCAGTCAGAAATGGTAGGTCCATCTTTAGGACAAGAAGCAATTGATAATGGTACAACTTCTGCAATTGTAGGGTTGTTGTTAGTTTCACTTTGGATGATGGTTTATTACGGAAAAGCTGGTTGGTACGCTAACTTAGCTTTGGCAGTCAATTTATTATTCTTATTTGGAATATTGGCAAGTTTAGGAGCGGTACTTACTCTTCCTGGTATTGCAGGTATCGTATTAACTATGGGAACTGCGGTAGATGCAAATATCATTATATATGAAAGAGCAAAAGAGGAATTACGTTCCGGTAAATCATTGGAAGATGCCGTAAAAACTTCTTATAGCTGGAAAGGGGCAATGCGTTCGATTATTGATGCTAACGTTACTCACATTTTAACAGGTGGTGTATTGTTTATATTTGGTTCAGGACCAATAAAAGGTTTTGCAACTACATTGTTAATTGGTATTATTACCTCTTTATTCACTTCTATTTTTATTGCAAGAATATTTATAGATTGGACTATTAGCAGAAATAATAAATTATCTTTTATCACTGGATTTTCTAAAAATTTCTTTACTAACTTTCATTTTGATTTCTTGGGAATCAAAAAATGGACGTATGCTTTTTCTGCAATTGTGACTGTTGTGAGTATTATTTCACTTTCGACAAACGGTTTAGATCAAGGTGTTGATTTTGTTGGAGGAAGAACTTTTCAGGTTCGTTTTGAAAAACCAGTAAAAGCAGAAGAGGTTAAACTTGAACTTACAAAAGTTTTTGGAAGTGCTGAAGCGAAAGTTTTTGGAAATGATAATCAGTTGAAAATCACAACAAAATACAAAGTAAATGAACACGGAATAAAAGCAGATTTAGAAGTAAATAAATTGTTGTTTGATAATTTGAAACAACATTATTCCGCTGGTTTAACGTATGATAAATTTGTAAATGCTTACGAAGGTAAAAAATACGGTATTATGTTAGCTTCAAAAGTAGGTCCGACAATAGCTGAAGATATAAAAACAAATGCGTATTGGGCTGTTCTTGGAGCAATGCTTATCGTAGGATTGTATTTGGTAATCAGTTTTAGAAAATGGCAATACAGTTTAGGGGCTATAGCTGCTGTTGTTCATGACGTTATTTTCGTATTAGGAATTTACTCTTTACTATATAAATACATGCCCTTTGGTATGGAAATCGACCAACACTTTGTTGCTGCAATTCTAACCGTTATTGGTTATTCTATGAATGATACAGTAATTGTATTTGATAGAGTTCGTGAATTCTTAGATGGTAAGAAAGCAAAAGGTAATTTTAATAGTATTGTAAATCAATCTATTAATAGCACTATGTCCAGAACTATTAATACATCGTTAACGATGATTATGGTATTGTTAATTATGTTTATTTTTGGTGGTGAGTCTATTCGTGGATTTATCTTTGCCATGCTTATTGGTATAATTGTTGGAACTTATTCTTCCTTGTTTATTGCAACTCCAGTATTATGTGATACGATGTCCGAAGAAGAACATAAAAAAATTGAAGAATCTCACAATTCTTAAAATTCAATTTTAATAATTAAGGAAGACCCGATATATTCGGGTCTTTTTTTTTGCTATATGCTTTTTTTAAAGTGTTGATTTTTAAGTAAATAAAATATTTTTTGTACATTTATGTAATAGTTAAATAATCGTATCAAATTGTAAAGTCAATCTCAACTTTAAGCAATGGAAAAAATTATTAAGTTATTTGTTTATGTATTCTTTGTCTCAATTTTACCAAATTCCAGTGTTTTAGCGAAAATTTATAATAATAGAAGTGTTAGTTTTGTTACTGCTCCTCCAACAGTATACTCACCAGTTACTTATTGGCAAAATTGTTCAAAACCATTAACAGCAATTCCTTCATTAGGAGGTGTTCTGAATTGGTATACTACCCCAGTTGCAGGAGTAGCATCACCTATAACGCCAACACCAAATTCTTCAATAATTGGTTCGACAACAACATATTATGTTAGTCAAACTATTGCAGGAATTGAAAGTATTCGAGTTCCAATTGTAGTTAAAGTTGCAGTTGACAATGGTGGCGCTATTTTAAATTTTAGATGTGATTCCTCCCAGATTCCATTATATTCTCTAAATTATTCTCCTCCGGCGACCATCAATAATTCCGTTCTATTTGATTGGTCAAACAACAATGCTTATCTTTCGCAAACCTATGTTTGTACTTATTCTATTCAAGGAGGTCCATCAATTATTAAATTTAACCCAGGTAATGAATCACATCTTATAGTTCCTGATTTGTTTCCAGGGCAATCTGTGGAATTAATATTGACTTCTGCATCACATCCGTGTGTTCCTTCAAAAAAAATTACCTGCACTGTTCCTTGTGGTGCTTCAATTGTGACACCGTTATTTCCACCAATAGCAACATCTTATTGTTTAAATGAATTTCCTGCTTCTTTGCCTAATCCAACAAATATTTCTATAATTACAGGAACTTGGAGTCCACCAGCAATCAATACAACCTTGGTAGGTTTAACAAATTATGTTTTCACTCCTGACCCAATATTATATCCATGTGTTTCGACTAAAACATTATCGATAACCATTAAACCATTAATAATTCCAATTTTTACGTCGATACCATCCGCTGTTTGTCAAAATTCAACACCTATTGTTTTACCTTTGACTTCTTCTAATGTAATTCCAATAACAGGAACTTGGAGCTCGCTTACTATAGACACATTATTAACAGGTGTTTTTCCTTATACTTTCATTGCTAATCCTGGTCAATGTGCCTCAACAATTCCAATTACGGTTTCTGTTTTGGTTGTAAATCCACCTAATACTCTTGTTTCTTTAGATTGGACTGTTTCTGATGCTTTTGACGAAAATCAAATTGTTACTGTTATACCAAATGCTGCTGGAACCTATTTGTATCAATTGGATTCTGGTCCATTTCAAACCAGTCCAATTTTTGAAAATGTAGCTTCAGGAAACCATTCCATAACTGTTAAAGATAGTTATGGTTGTAATTCTCCATTAACAGAAAATAATGTTTTGGTTATTAATTACCCAAGATTTTTCACTCCAAATGGGGATGGATTTAATGATACTTGGAATATTTTTGATTTAAAAGATCAAATTAATTCTAGGATATATATTTTTGATCGATATGGAAAACTTTTAAAGGAAATTAGTCCAAAAGGTGCTGGATGGGACGGAAATTACATTGGACATCCGATGCCTTCAACGGATTATTGGTTCACTGTTGATTATGCTGAACAAAATGTTACAAAGAAATTCAAGTCACATTTTTCATTAAAAAGATAAACACAAAAAAAGCTTCCTAATCGGAAGCTTTTAATATTTAAGAAGGTCCTATAAACCTATTTTTCTTATACGTGAAGTGGTTTTTCAGCAGTAAAAACGAAGTATAAACCAACCAACACACAAGGAATACTCAACCATTGTCCTGTTGTAAATAATCCCAAAACACTTTCAAATCCGCCTTGGCTTTCTTTTAAAAATTCGATAACAAAACGTACAGAAAATAAAAGAACTAAGAATAATCCAAATAGATAACCTAATTTATTTCTTAGCTCTGTTTTCCAATATAAAAAGAATAATATCGCAAAGACAAAAATATAAAAGAAAGCCTCATATAATTGTGTTGGATGTTTTGCAGGTACTTGTTCTAATAAACTAGCAAACTTTGGATCTGTAGCTATAGCTTTATAAGCTTCTTTTGGATTTGCAATTTGAGTGGCGTTTACAGCATCTCTTGCCGAAAATTGATCTCTAATAAAACGAATTCCAAATGGAGAGTCCGTTTCTTTCCCTACTATTTCTGAGTTGAAAAAATTACCAATTCTAACAAAAATTGCCCCACTAGCAACTGGAACAACTATTCTGTCTAAAATCCACAGCATGGGTCTTTTCATTATATTTTTACTGTAAAAATACATTGCAACAACTATTGCAATGGCAGCACCATGACTTGCTAATCCTTGATAACCAGTGAATTCAAAATTTGGATTGAATCTAAAAGGTAAAAATATTTCTAATAAATGATTGCGGAAATATTCCCAATCATAAAACAAAACATGACCCAAACGAGCTCCTATCAAAGTGGATAACACTATCCAAATAAATAATGAATCTAGTTTTTCTAAAGATTCATTTTCTCTTTCGAATATGTTTTTCATGATATACCAACCTAATCCGAAAGCAATTACAAACATTAAACTATAAAAACGAATTACAAAAAAACCTAAATCAATACCTTCTGATGGATTCCAAATTATATTTAAAGCGTGTGTCATTATTTTATTTATTTATTGTAAAAATACATTTTTTGTTTATAGTTTCAAAGACTAATAAGAAAACATACGTTTCTATAACTTTATATCAAAGGTTATAAAACCGTAAGATATACAAATTTCATTAATGGTTATGGTTACACTTCTTTGAAGGAACGGGGTCGTAACCATTTTTCCCCCAAGGATTACAACTCAAAATTCTTTTGATTCCTAAATAACCTCCGTAAAATAATCCATGTTTTTGTAATGCTTCAATCATATAGCCAGAGCATGTAGGTTCAAATCTACAGGCCGAGGGTGTAAATGGGGATATCGCATTTTGATAAAAACGGACTAATAGAACAAATGGAAATATTAAGATTTTTGAAAACATAATTCTATATTAAAAATCTAAACTCATTGGTTTACTGAACACTAAATGTTGTTCCTTCTTTTCCGTCTTTCAATTGAATTCCTAGGGCTATCAATTGATCTCTGATTTGGTCAGACATGGCAAAGTTCTTATTGGCTCTAGCTTCATTTCGCATTCCAATTAACATGTGAACAACTCCTTCCAATTTTTCGTTATTGTTGCCAATTGCTTTTTCGTCTTTTAATCCTAATACATCAAAGACAAAGGAATACATTTCTTTTTTGAATATTTTCAAATCTTCTGCTGTAAGTGAAGCAGAACCTTCTTTTAATAAGTTGATAAAACGTACTCCTTCAAATAGTTGCGCAATTAATATTGGGCTGTTAAAATCGTCATTCATAGCGTCATAACAACTTTGTTTCCAGCTAGAAATATCAAGAGTAGAAGTCGAGCTTATAGTGATTGCTGTCAACCCATCAACGGCTTCCATTAATCTATAAAAACCTTTTTCAGCTGCAAGAATAGCGTCGTTGGTAAAGTCAAGATTACTTCTATAATGAGCCTGAAGCATGAAAAATCGTGCTACACTTGGGGAAAAAGCTTTGCTTAAAATATCATTTTCTCCGGTTAAAATTTCTCTTGGTAAGATATTATTTCCAGTAGATTTAGCCATTTTTTTACCATTCAAAGTCAGCATATTGGCATGCATCCAATAATTTACAGGAGTGTGACCAGTACACGCTTCGTTTTGGGCAATTTCGCATTCGTGATGTGGGAATTTCAAATCCATTCCACCGCCGTGAATATCAAAATGATTACCTAAATATTTGGTGCTCATTGCGGTACATTCTAAATGCCAACCAGGAAAACCCTCGCTCCATGGTGAAGGCCAACGCATTATATGTTGTGGTTCTGCTTTTTTCCAAAGTGCAAAATCTTGTGCGTTTTTTTTATCTCCTTGGCCATCTAAATCTCTAGTGTTAGCCAACATATCTTCTATATTGCGGCCACTTAAAATGCCGTAATTATTAGTTTTATTATATTTTACAACATCAAAATAAACAGAGCCATTCACTTCATAAGCAAATCCGTTATCAATAATTTTCTTGACGATTTCAATTTGCTCAATAATATGTCCCGTAGCAGTTGGTTCAATGCTAGGCGGTAAAAAGTTGAATGAATTTAATATTTCGTGAAAGTCAACGGTATATTTTTGCACCACTTCCATTGGTTCAAGCTGTTCTAAACGTGCTTTTTTTGCAATTTTATCCTCACCATCATCTACGTCATCTACAATATGTCCTACATCGGTAATGTTTCGAACATAACGCGTTTTGTAACCCAAATGTAATAAATACCTAAAAATGATGTCAAATGACATAAAAGTACGCACATTTCCAAGATGTACATTACTATAAACCGTTGGTCCACAAACATACATGCCCACATTTCCTTCGTGAATTGGTGTGAAAGTTTCTTTTTCTCCTGAAAGAGAATTGTATATTTTTAGAGTTTGAGTTTTATATAATGGCATGCTGAAATTTATTAAATCGTTTATATGTTTTTATGCCTAAAAGCATAGTTTTTCATTTTGATTAGTGCTAGGCTTTTGCTTTTAACAAATAAACAGTTTTTAAAATTTTGTTTCTAATTTAATATAATCCAAAAGTTCTCTACGTGTTTGTTCGTTTTTAAACTGTCCGCCAAATTCAGAGGTTACTGTACTACTTTCAATATCTCCAATTCCTCTTGAATTAACACAAAGGTGTTTAGCGTCTATTATACACGCCACGTCATCGGTGCCAAGTGCTAATTGAAGTTCTTGAACAATTTGCATCGTTAAACGCTCTTGAACTTGAGGTCTTTTAGAATAAAACTCTACGATTCGATTGATTTTTGATAATCCAATAACACTACCTTTTGAAATATAAGCAACATGTGCTCTACCAATTATTGGAAGTAAATGGTGTTCACAAGTGGAGTAGAGGGTGATGTTTTTTTCGACCAACATCTCTCCGTATTTATATCCGTTTTCGAATGTTGAGGCCTTTGGTTTCTTTGCAGGATTTAATCCTCCAAAAATTTCTTTCACAAACATTTTGGCCACACGATTAGGAGTGCCTTTTAAGCTATCATCTGTCAAATCCATTCCTAAGGTAATTAGGATATTTTCGACATCTTTTTTTATTCTTTCAATTTTTTGATCATCAGTAATATCAAAAGCATCTTCTCTTACTGGGTTTTTTGCGCTTAAACTAAAATGATTGTTTCCTATTTCATCTTGAAATTCTTCGTTGTTTATCATCAAAAGTTAGTATTGGGTGTATATAATTAAGGGGCAAAGATAAATAATAAAAGCCAAAGAATTTCTATGGCTTTTAATAAATTAATTTATGATTTTTGTTTTATTAGCCTTTTAAATTAATGGCTTTTTCGGGAATTATAAACCTGAATTGCTTCTTTTAGAATTTGAACCGCTCGTCTTAAATCTTCTTTCTTTAATACATAAGCAATTCGAACTTGGTTTAAGCCAACGCCTGGAGTTGAATAAAATCCCGCGGCTGGCGCTACCATAACTGTTTCTGCATTTAAATCATAACTTTCAAGTAACCATTGTGCAAAGTCATCGGTATTGTCAACTGGAAGTTGGGCAATACAATAAAAAGCTGCTTTTGGAGTAGTTACTATTACGCCTTCAATTTTGTTTAATTCCGAAATTAAGGTATCTCTACGTTCTTTGTACTCAGAAATCACTTCGTCAAAATAACTTTGAGGAGTATCAATTGCAGCTTCGCATGCTATTTGTTCAATTGTTGGCGGACACAAACGTGCCTGTGCAAATTTCATGGCAGCAGTGATGACTTCTTTGTTTTTTGTTACCATGCAACCAATACGCGCTCCACACATGCTGTATCTTTTGGAAACCGAATCAATCATAATTACATTTTGTTCGATTTCTTTTAGGTTCATCACCGAAAAGTGTTTGTCTTTCTTGTCGTAAATAAATTCACGATATACCTCATCAGCTATTAAAAACAAATCGTGTTTTCGTACCAATTCTCCCAATTGATTAATTTCTGATTCTGAATACAAATACCCTGTTGGATTACTTGGATTACAAATCAAAATCGCTTTGGTTTTTGATGTAATTGCTTTTTCAAATTCTTCAATTGTAGGAAGTACAAAACCACTTTCCAAATTAGAGATTACGGGAACTACGGTAGCACTTGATTCTTCTGAAAAGGCACTGTAATTTGCGTAAAAAGGTTCTGGGATAATAAGTTCATCTCCTGGATCCATGATGCTTCCAAGAGCAAATAATAATGCCTCAGAACCACCTGTGGTTATCATGATGTCTTCAAAAGCTACTTTTACATCTTGTTTGGTGTAAAAATCGGCTAGTTTTCTTCGGTAACTTTCGTAACCTGCCGAAGGACCATATTCTATTATATCTAGATCAATATTTTTTATTGCGTCGATAGCAATTTTTGGGCTTTTAATATCGGGTTGTCCTATGTTTAAATGGTAAACTTTATGTCCTTTATTTTTTGCTATTTCTGCATAAGGAGCCAATTTTCGAATTGGCGATTCGGGTATTCTTCGACCTCTGATTGAAATTTCAGGCATGATTGTAAATGTTTGGTGCAAATTTGCAATTTTTTTTCGAATTGTAGGAGTTCAATGCCTTTATTTGTTGTTAAAAATCAGTTGTAATTTTGTTTTTTTGTAACTTTATTAAAACCATTCTAATGAGAAAAATAATTATTTTATATTTCTTATTCATTTATACTTTGCCTATTCTCGGGCAAGAAGGATTTTTGTTCAAAAAAGGCGTTAATAAAACGGTAATTCCTTTTAAATTTATAAATAATTTAATTTTCATTCCTATAAAAGTCAATGGGGTAGAATTAAATTTCTTACTAGATTCAGGTGTCGAAGAAACTATTCTTTTTAGTATGGAAGAAAAAAAAGAAATCAGTTTTTCCAATATTGAAAAAATTAGGTTACGAGGTTTAGGAAGTGAAGAATCCATTGAAGGTTTAAAATCTACTAATAATTCCTTGGAGATTAAAGGTGCAAAATCGACAAGTCATATTTTATATATTGTTCTGGATCAAAGCTTTAATCTTTCTTCTCATGTTGGAATTCCTGTAAATGGAATAATTGGTTATCATTTTCTAAAAAATAACTTGGTAGAAATCAATTATGAGAGAAAGCGAATTACGGTTTACAGAGACAATGTAAAAAACAGAAAAAGTATTGAGAATAGATATAAAAAAATTGCTATAACCATTGAAAATTCAAAACCCTACATTGCAAGTAGCGTAGTTATAAATTCTGTAGAAATTCCTGTGAAATTATTGATTGATATTGGAAATAGTGACGCCATTTGGCTTTTCGAAAATGCAGAAAAATTAATTAAAGCTCCCGCAAAGAATTTTGAAGATTATTTAGGCAAAGGTTTTAGTGGCGATGTTCAAGGGAAAAGAGCTCTTATAACTAAATTTTCTATTTCTAAATTCGAATTTTATAATCCAATTATTGCATTTCCAGATTCAACCTCCATAAGAAACGTAACTTTGGTTCCGAATCGTTCCGGCTCGGTAGGTTCCGAAATTTTAAGAAGGTTTTCTGTTGTTTTTGATTACCCAAACCAATCTGTTTTTCTTAAAAAGAACGGGAATTTCTATTCTCCTTTTAGTTACAATAAAAGTGGAATCGAAATACAACATAACGGATTACAATGGGTTCAGGAAACGGTTCCTATACAAACGGTTCCTTTAGCGAAATCGGGCGACCTTGGTTTAAAAGAAAATACTTTCGAAAATAATTTTAAGATTAAATTTGAATTAAAGCCGATTTTTAAAATTTCAAATATTCGGGAAAATTCTCCAGCAGCAATTAGTGGACTTAAAAAAGGGGATAGTATTATTAAGATAAATAATGTTCCAGCTTTTGAATATTCATTGGAAAAAATCAATTCGCTACTAAAATCAGACTACGGAAAATGGATTTCTTTTGAAGTGGAAAGAGAAGGACAAGTTTTGGAATTCAAAATTCAATTACTAGATGTTTTATAAAAAAAAAGCTTCTTGAACTAAATCAAGAAGCTATAGTGTAATTTTCGGAAAAGGGATTAATCCACAATAACTTCCCCTTTTATTTTTAGAGCAATTCTTCCGTCTTCATAATTTACGGCATTCGTTTCCACTGTAATTGTTTTACGAATTGGTCCTAGAATCATGCTGTATTTTACATCGATCTTTCCATTTTTACCAGGCATAATTGGCTCGTTAGGTTTTGTAGGAACTGTGCAGCCACAAGTAGAAAGCACATTTGTAATTACCAATGGAGCATCTCCAGTATTGGTAAACTCAAAAGAACGTATTCCATTGTCTGATTTTTTAGAAATTGTTCCATAATCTATCGTATTATCTTTGGCTTTAAATTCAATCTTTGCGCCAGTTTGGGCAAAACCAAAACTGCTGATCAATACGATTAGTATTAAAGTGATTTTATTTTTCATTTGTAATTTTTTTTAACTTCATTATTAGTAAATATACTTTCTTTTAATTAATTGTACAATTATTTATTTCGCTTTTTATACTGTATTTAATTATTTACTTTTGTTACCAATTAAAACACAAAAATTAGACCAAAGTCTAAAAGTTTATTTGTTTAATCGGTAAATCGTTTAAACAAATAACCGATTAAACAAATAAATACAAAAATGACAATTCCTGCACAATTTGACGCTCAATCTATTGAAAATAAGTGGTATGACTATTGGATGAAAAATAATTATTTTCATTCGGAACCAGATCATAGAACACCATATACCATAGTAATTCCTCCGCCTAATGTAACTGGAGTTCTGCACATGGGACACATGTTGAATAACACTATTCAGGATGTTTTGATTCGAAGAGCACGTCTTAAAGGCTTCAACGCTTGTTGGGTTCCTGGAACGGATCACGCTTCTATTGCGACGGAAGCCAAAGTGGTGGCCAAATTAAAATCGGAAGGAATCAATAAATCGGATTTGAGTCGCGAAGAATTTTTGAAACACGCTTACGAATGGACTGATAAATATGGAGGAACAATTCTAGAACAACTCAAACAATTGGGATGTTCTTGCGATTGGGATCGAACAAAATTCACTATGGATCCAGATATGTCCGCTTCGGTGATTCGTTCTTTTGTCGATTTATACAATAAAGGCTTGATTTATCGCGGTTATCGAATGGTAAACTGGGATCCAGAAGCGAAAACAACTTTGTCTGACGAAGAAGTTATTTATGAAGAACAGCAAGGGAAATTATATTTTCTAAAATATAAAATCGAAGGAAGTGAAGACTTTTTGACAGTAGCCACAACGCGTCCTGAAACTATTTTTGGTGACTCGGCGATTTGTATTAATCCAAATGACGAACGTTTTTCTCATTTGAAAGGAAAAAAAGCGATTGTGCCTATTTGTGGTCGTGTGATTCCAATTATCGAAGACGAATATGTTGATATCGAGTTTGGAACGGGTTGTTTGAAAGTGACACCGGCGCATGATATGAATGACAAATCTTTGGGCGAAAAACATAATTTGGAGATCATTGACATTTTCAATGAAGATGCGTCGCTAAATAGTTTTGGTTTGCATTACCAAGGAAAAGACCGTTTTGTGGTTCGCGAAGAAATTGCTAAAGAATTAGAAACAATTGGCGCTTTAGCAAAAACCGAAATTCACTTGAATAAAGTAGGAACATCCGAAAGAACAAAAGCCGTAATCGAGCCGCGTTTATCCGATCAATGGTTCTTGAAAATGGAAGATTTGGTTAAACCAGCAATTAAATCTGTTTTGGTTGATGGCGATATCAAATTGCACCCAAATCGTTTTAATAATACGTATGCACATTGGTTGAATAATATTCGCGATTGGAATATTTCGCGTCAATTGTGGTGGGGACAACAAATTCCAGCCTATTTCTACGGAGATGGAAAAGAAGATTTTGTTGTTGCCGAAAATATTGAAGACGCTTTAGTTTTAGCAAAATCCAAAACCAACAACCAACAACTAACAACCAGCAACCTTCGTCAAGACGTTGATGCTCTTGATACTTGGTTTTCTTCTTGGCTGTGGCCAATGTCTGTTTTTGGTGGAATTATGAATCCTGAAAACGAAGATTTTAAATACTATTATCCAACAAATGATTTAGTTACTGGTCCAGATATTTTGTTTTTCTGGGTGGCGCGAATGATTATTGCAGGTTATGAATATACAGGCAAAAAACCATTTACAAATGTCTATTTGACTGGTTTGGTTCGCGATAAACAAAGACGTAAAATGTCGAAATCTTTGGGGAATTCACCTGAACCGTTGGAGTTAATCAAGAAATTTGGTGCTGATGGAGTTCGTGTGGGATTGCTTTTGAGCGCTTCGGCAGGAAACGATATTATGTTCGATGAAGAATTGTGCAACCAAGGAAAAGCGTTTACCAATAAAATATGGAATGCTTTCAAATTGATAAAAGGTTGGGAAGTTTCGGATTCAATTCCGCAACTTGAATCATCCAAAGTGGCGTTTGAATGGTACGAAGCGAAGTTGCAGCAAACACTTTTGGAAATCGAAGATAATTTTGAAAAATATAGAATTTCCGATGCTTTAATGGGGATTTACAAATTGGTTTGGGACGATTTCTGTTCTTGGTTTCTTGAAATGATAAAACCAGCGTACCAACAACCAATTGACAGCCTAACTTTGGCGAAAGCTATAGAAATGCTTGAAAACAACTTGAAATTATTGCATCCGTTTATGCCGTTTTTGACAGAGGAAATTTGGCAAATTCTTGGCGAAAGAACACCAGAAGAAGCCTTAATCGTTTCGACTTGGCCAGAAATAAAACCATTTAATGCGCAATTAATCGCTGATTTTGAAAACACAATCGAAGTGATTTCTGGAATCAGAACGATTCGTAAAGACAAGAATATTCCGTTTAAAGACACTATCGAATTGCGAATTGTAAACAACGATAAAGCTTCGACTTATTTTGATTCGGTGGTAACCAAATTGGGGAATATTACTTCCTTAGAATATGTTTCTGATAAAGTGGATGGCGCTTTGTCTTTCCGTGTAAAATCGAATGAATATTTTATTCCAATTACAGGAAACATTAATGTGGAAGAAGAAATTGCAAAATTAACAACTGAGTTGGTTTACACGCAAGGTTTCTTAAAATCGGTTCAAAGTAAATTAGCCAACGAGAAATTTGTGGCTGGTGCACCGGAGAAAGTTTTGGCAAACGAAAGACAAAAAGAAGCGGATGCTTTGGCGAAAATCGCTACAATTGAGCAAAGTATTGCAGGATTGAAATAGAAAATTTAGTCTGTTTACAAAACACCAAACCCGAGCTGTTTAAATAGCTCGGGTTTTTTATTGACTTCGGAAAGGTCAAATCTTTATAGTCGTTTTAAAATATTTTTTTATAAACAGTAAATCTGCTGCTTTTTTCTTTAAATAATTTTGACATCGAAAATTTATTAAAAAAAAACATAGAATTACAAGAATATGTTTTAGTCAACAAATGTTTCTTTTAATACTTCTTTGCACTTCTTAATCTCAGTTTTTGTGAGTTTTCCAAATATTTTAATAATTCTTGATTTGTCAATTGTTCTTATTTGATCGATAGCGATCATGCCTTTTTTGCCGTCCTGATTTACTGGAACTCTTGTTGGGTATTCTTTCATATTGGTTGTCATCGGACAAACAATAATTGTTTTTAGATACTTATTCATTTCGTTTGGAGAAACGATTACATAAGGTCTTGTTTTTTGAATTTCGCTTCCTAATGTTGGATCTAGATTTACTAAAATTATTGAATATTGATTTAATTCCATTCTTCAAAAATCTCATCATTAAAAACCCCTTCAATTAGCAATTCATCATCGCCTTCGGCATTCATTTTTTTAAAGGCACTTTCCCAATTTTCTCTTGGAGTTTCAATTGGTTTTAAAATAATTTGTCCCTTTTCAAGAATAATTTCAACTTTATCTTTGATGTTGTATTTTTCTAAAATGGTTTTACTTAATCGTAATCCTTTCGAATTTCCTATTTTTATTATTGTAGCTTCCATAATTCAAAACTTTAAATGTTATTACAAAGTAAGCACTTATTTTGTAACTATGAAAGTTTTTTTATAATTCTTTTATTGACTTTATAATTTAAGTATTATGACTGGTTGGATTTTCAGATGTTTCATGAGAAGTTATTATTTAAATAAAAATCCATGGTTACATGGATTTTAAATTCTTATTTCTTCGGAGCATTAATCAAATATTGATAAATTAATTGTTTTTGATCATCGGTGATTTTTGCCTTTTTTTGCATTTTATTCAAGATTACGACCCATTGTTTTTCGTTGTATTTATTTGGTAAGCGCAAATGATGACATGCAGCACATTTATTCACATAAAGTGATCGTCCTGTTTTTAAATCTTCAAGGGGTACTTTTTCAGAGCCAGTTATGGGTTGGTAAAGTTCCGTTGCGCAAGAAAACAGCAATAAAATTGGAGCTAAATAGATTAGTTTTTTATACATTATTTTTGGCTTTATAAAGAATAAGAAAATACAAGACGTAGATCCATTTTTGTGAATTCATCAAGATTTAATCCCGTCATTCCTTGTGGGTTTTTTAATCCTGCAATTTGTGGTGAAACGGAAAGATTGACCCAAAATTTGTCTGTATTAAAAGCTATTGTTGGTCCTGCAAATAAAGCAGAATGGGTAAAATTAGCATCTTTTACATATACATTTCTGTTGATGATTTCAGCTCCTAAATTCCAGTTATTGCTGATTTCAAAAGCGAAACCGTAATTAATATCATATTTTAAAGCTGTAGCTGTAACCACTTTTCCGTTTGCGGTTGCGGTTTCCCATTCAGGTTCTAAAGTAAAGTTTAAGGCGTGCGTTGTTTGCCCAATTTTTTTGTCCAAAATAGCTTTTAATTCGATTTCTAATTCATCGGTGGCAACGGTAAATTCAGCATATCCCGCAAAACCAATTCGGTTAGCAACTGCATCAGAAAACTTGTATTTCCATTCGCTCGAAAAGGATATTTCTGTTGGTTTCATTACAATTTCTCCCGTAACATCATCAAAACCCGCTTTCTGTTTCGAGTTCAAATAAAACGATGTTTGCAAATTAGAACCCAAACCCACTTCGTATTCTACTCGGTTTTGAATTTCTCGGTAATAGTCTGTTTTGCCTTGTAGTACCGTTGTCCAAACTTCCAATTCTTTTTCGCCTTTGTTTAAAACCGAACTTTGGTAGGTGTAATTAAATACGCGGTCTTGAGCCAATAAATTCATACTGCTGATAAGGATAAAGGCTGCTAATACTATATATTTTTTCATCTTTACTATTTAGATTGATTATTAATAGTGCAAATGTAAAACACAAAATTCGTTTACGCAAAGTTTATTTAGATTAATTATAAATAATATTTCTATCTATTTGAGATTCAAAAAAATAGGCGTAAAAAAACCTTACTCTAAAAGGGTAAGGTTAGGTTTTGTTTTGCAACAAGTAGCGATTTGTTATTTTATTCTACTCATTTTGTATTTATCTAGGCTTGGTTTCCCTCCTTGAATTCCTGAAATTTCAATTCCTAAATTATCTTTAGTGATTTGGTTATAGACTATTTTTTTAGGATATTCAATTTTAGGATTTTCGAAAACCAATTGTTTTTCCGTTGAATTTAGCAATTTATAGGTAGCTGGTTTGTCGTTGTTTTGTCCTCGAATGTTGGAAACATATAAGAGATTTTCTCCTTTTTGAATTAATTGAATAGTTTCAAAATGAAGCGTGTCTTTTCCTTTTATAAAATAACTTGCACCATCATAAATACTGTCGTTTGTCTTTTTCCAAATTTCCAATAGATTACCATCGGCTGTTTTGTTTTCCCATTTTCCAGTAAGCCAATCGGCAACTAGAATTTTAGAACCTTCATTTGATTTTTTGCAAGAGATTAGGGCTAAAACTAAAATTAATAGAAGTGCAATTTTTTTCATGATGTATAAATTCGAATGTTCTTTTTAATACATGCTAAATTAGGAAAAAGATCGCAATTAGTCCAGATAGAAGTTGAAATCCTTTTTGATAAATCCGTCAACCAATAAAACAAGAGATTGCTTCGTGCCTCGCAATGACAGCTTCAAAAAAATGGAGTAATTTATTTTAAAAGCTTTCTTTCAGAATCGTATAAACCAATTCTTTGGTGGGTTTTTGATTTCCAAGTTTCGCTCGAACCACATCAAACGGTACTTTAAAATCGCAACCCAATTTATAGTCGCTGCAACCATAAGCGGTATTTCCTTTGATAACGGTTCCTTTTTTGCATTTGGGACATTCTAAAACATCTGAGATTGGTTTCGAGGCTGTTTTCTTTTCTTCTAATTTAAGGTCGAAATTTTCATCAAAGCGGAGCAAACCTTCCACAGTTCCAGCTTCGGTTTTGAAATCTTTTAAGTTTACGGTAGATCCTTTTTGGAGTAATCGCAAGTATTGATTTTCGGAGATTTTTTTATCAGCAAAAGTATAAGGCAAAACAAATCGACAACCGGCCTTGTAATCGCCACATCCATAAGCAGATTTTCCTTTTATTAAAGTCGATTTCTTGCATTTCGGACAGACTTCGGACAAGATTCCTTCTGCTTTCTTTTTCTCGACAATTGCCTCTTGTTTTTGAACAGTTCCTGCGTGCGAAATATTAGCGCCTCTGGTTTCTCTTCGAACTTCATAGACCAATTCCTCGACCATGTGTTTCATGTTCTTGATAAACGCACCCGCGGTAAAAGTTCCTTTTTCAATGTCTTTCAACTGCTTTTCCCAGGAACCGGTCAGTTCTGCCGACTTAACCAAATCGTTTTGAATCGTGTCAATCAGCTGAATTCCTGTTGGTGTTGGCAAAACCTGTTTTTTGTTTCGAATAATGTATTGCCGTCTAAAAAGTGTTTCAATAATATTGGCTCGCGTAGACGGACGACCAATTCCGTTTTCCTTCATCAATTCGCGCAAATCTTCATCGTCCACTTGTTTGCCCGCGGTTTCCATGGCGCGCAATAAGGTGGCTTCCGTAAACTGATTCGGCGGTTTAGTTTCCTTTTCCAAAAACGATGGTTCGTGCGGTCCTTTTTCTCCAACAACGAAACTTGGCAAAATATCGGCTTCTTTTTCTTTGACGTTTGGGTCTTCGAAAACGATGCGAAAGCCTTTTTTCAAGATTTCTTTTCCAGTGGTTTTGAATAGTACTTCGGCAGCTTTTCCGATTACGGTGGTATTGGCAACCAAGCAATCATCATAAAAAACAGCAATAAAACGACGTGTAATTATATCATAGACTTGCTGCTGATTGTATTGTAAATTGCTTTGTATCCCTGTTGGAATTATCGCGTGGTGATCGGTGACTTTTTTATCGTTGAAAACCTTGGGCGATTTTTTAATCTTTTTTTCTAAAAGCGGTTGCGTTAAAGCAGCGTAATTCGTTAAATTTTGCAAAATGCCTGCCACTTTCGGATAAACATCGTTTGGCAAAAATGTGGTATCTACTCTCGGATACGTCACTACTTTTTGTTCGTACAAAGTTTGTACTATTTTGAGCGTTTCATCAGCTGTAAATCCAAATTTTGTATTGCAATAGACTTGCAAACCCGTTAAATCAAAAAGTTTTGGGGCAAATTCATTGCCGTTCTTTTTTTCGGTAGAAACAATTTCGAATTCACTTTCTTTGACTTTATCAGCTAAAATTTG
>Ga0114958_10000691_pt1 | contig 28477 bp, 23 predicted proteins | sample C_130208_EF_Meta_FD_89577 | JGI IMG/M metagenome (GOLD analysis project Ga0114958, IMG submission 89577) | Freshwater microbial communities from Lake Croche, Canada to study carbon cycling - C_130208_EF_MetaG | ecosystem: Environmental > Aquatic > Freshwater > Lake | place: Lake Croche, Canada... | reverse complement strand
AAAGTGTTTACTTGAAAAAACATATTAAAAACATTATGTAATAATTATATAATTATTAGACAATGAAAATCGTTATTACCGACAAGCACAAGAATGATATTTTTGTCACGATATTCAAATGTTTAAGCAATTTTACGAACGCGATCCATATCGTCTTTTACCCTACCCATATTTACTTGCAAGGAATGGACAAAGCACATGTATGTTTGTATGATATTAAGGTGGATTCGACATGGTTTTCGCAGTATGAATTTATTAACGAAGGCTCTACAGTGGAATCCACAGATGATGCTTCAACATCAGATGTAAACACCATCTCTATAAACCCTGCTACTCTTTACAGCGTGCTATCTATCACACAAGATCATCAGACTATGACGATACACTATAGTGGCGACCCTGAAAAGTTAAATATCGATTTTGTCAATGAGCTCCAAATAAAAGGAGAGTTTAGCAAGTATTTTGAAATCCCTCTAATCGAAGTAGATATGCAAATGTTGGATATTCCTCAGGTGGATTATGATGCCGAGTTCTCAGTGAGTTCAAAGAAAATGCATGAGATCACGACGCAACTATCGCTATTTGGCGAAACTATGAATATTTTTTGTTCTGAAGAAATGCTCAATATTTCGGCAACCGGGGATTCAGGGAAGATGATGATCAATATACCGATCGACGATTTGAATTCGTTTAGCATAAATGAAGGGCAGGAATTTGTGTTAAATTACAGTTTAAATTATGTTCACAAGATGTGCATTACCAACAAGTTGGCACACGAGATTACGTTTGGCGTCAGCGAGACATTCCCGATGAAAATCTCTTACGATATTGGAGACGCATCTTCGGTCTCTTTTTACTTGGCGCCCAAGATTGAGTGATTTATTTGTTTGAACTAATGAACCATTGAATCAATGAATTAAAAACTGGTAAAAAAAATTATCTTTGCGTTAATGTATAATGAGTGGATATAATCAAGCAGCAAGAATCCGAAACTTTTGTTCTAAGCAGGCCTGCCCAGACAAGTGCAACAATGGTGCGCAGTACATCGATACTGTTTGCTCTGATCCGTTGGCGATTGGAACGAATTGCTGCAATACTTACAAGGTGTATATTGATAGAGTAATTGGGGCTACCACTGACTCAGCGGCGCGCGTTCCTTTATATGGTGGACCAGCTGCTGGCGCGAATGCAGGCAAAGTAATTGGTTACACCGCCTCTTCTGCAACTAACATCTATAAGGATAAAGAAAAAACAGCAGTAGTTGGTTCATTGATGTCTACTTATGAAGCTCTCTACAATGTACCTGTCGCTAATTCAACCAATATTGTATACACTTATGCTGGTATTGCGAAAGTGACTGCCAAGTTTTCTATTATGTTTATCGCGAACTACCCTTCCGGTACATCTGATTTCAAAGCCTCTGCAGATGCTCAACTTGAATATTGCCAAATTGTAAACACAGCTACTGGACCATTGGCGGCGAGTTTGTATTGCAAGTCTTATGCCACCAATGGCAATTTATTGAGGAAGAAAGTGAACGCTTATTTTAATACATTGGGTTCTACATCAATTCAAGAGATCACGCTCTCTTTGTCTGACGACATTTAATAAGTATAAACAAATAAATTAAATTATTCAAGTATTGTATATTTTAATTTATGGAGTTAATTGCAAGCGTATTTATATTTTGTATTGTGTTATTTTTATACCTGCATATACAGTTTCATTTAAAAACCAGCGACGAGCTCGAAGTCTATGAAATCGAGCAATATTCCAAACCCAAGATGGAAGAAATTTGTGACCTTCGCCAACCTGTCTTGTTTGATTTAGACACAAACACCTGTCTTATCGTAGATTCAACAAAGAAAGATGCGATTATTGAGAACTATGCCGCGTTTGAAGTAAAAATGCGCAACCAAAATGATCTCGACGCGTCGGCCCCCGATTATCTTCCTCTTCTTCTAAAAGAAGCACAAAAATTATGTGAGGAAGATAAATCCGCCTCCTACCTATCCGAAAACAATGCAGAGTTCCTAACTGAAACAGGTGTCTCTAAACATTTTCAGTACAATGACGAGAACTTGCGCCCACCTATGGTATCCAATTGTTATTATGATTTCATGTTTGGGGCACAAGACGTCATCACCCCTTTCCGGTACGAGATCAACTATCGCAATTATTTTATGGTAAACCAAGGAGAACTTCGAGTCAAAATGTCGCCACCCAAAAATGCCAAGTATTTAAGCGAGCGAAAAGACTACGAAACGCTTGAGTTTGTCTCGCCAGTAAACCCGTGGTCGCCTAGCGCCGAGCATAAAGCGGATTTCGAAAAGGTCAAGTGTTTAGAAATCGTCTTGAAACCAGGAAAATGCTTACATATCCCTGCTTACTGGTGGTATAGTTTCAAGTTCAACAAGGATACAGGTGTCTCGTCATGCAAGTATAGAACATATATGAATAATGCCGCGGTGTCGCCCCATATCGGTATGTACCTGTTACAGAACCAGAATGTCTCACACAAGATAGCGAAGCATGCATCTTTCAAGTTTTCTGAAAATACTTTGGGGAAAGATGTAAAGGAAGAAACGGACCCCTTGCAATCAGGGGATTCAGATGCCCAATAGTTGCATTAATGATACCTTGCATTAATGATACCTTAAAACAATATAAAGACAAATCATGTATATAATATATATACCTGGTTAACTACTTAAAGACATTTTATCCCCTTTATAATGGCGAACACAACGAAAACTTGCAAACTGTTTATTGATAAGACTGGGTTGAAACAAATGGTAGACAATGATTCGTTTCAACCAATTACGATGTATGAAAAGGAGACCATCGATGTCATCTCTAAAAAACTGTTCCCAGAAGATGTCTTCACCTATGAAAAGGAAACAGGTGTTGTTACACTAGTACATTCTGTGGTGCGCGCTATGAAAAACATCCCAGGCGTGCTTGTTGTAAGTGATTTTATGACATATGGGAAAAGGAAGAATCGGTCGTTATACAAGTGTATACCAGATGACACACGACTCCCTCCCTTTCTTGTCCCGTACGAAATAAAACATTTAGGGTTTTTCAAGGACATTCCTGACCTCTATGTGTTGGTCCAATTTGTAGACTGGGATGGGGTGCACCCGATTGCTACATTAGTGCAAACTATTGGGGGCGTAGATGTCTTGGAACACTTCTATGAATACCAACTTTTTTGCAAATCATTGAACCATTCTATCCAAAAATTCAACAAAGACGCCGAAAAACGCCTAAAGGAATTGGATTCCGCGACCTTGGTCGACGACGCCTTTGCAAATATATCTGGAGAAAAAGAAGATAGGACTTTAACGCACTATGTGTTCACGATCGACCCAAGTGGGTGTGGGGACTATGACGACGGGTTTTCCATAAGCGACTGTGTAAGCGACTGTGTAAGCGACTGTGTAAGCGACATTGGGTGCGACTGTGTGCTAAGCATTTATATATCTAATGTCCCTATCCTGTTGGACGCGCTAAAACTATGGGATTCTTTTTCACAACGAGTGTCAACCATTTACCTCCCTGACAAGAAACGGCCCATGCTTCCTACTATTTTATCTGATGGGTTATGCTCTCTGCAAGAAAAACAGACGCGCATCTCCTATACAATGGATGTCACGTTAGGGCATAACGGTGATATTAAAGGGGTTCGGTTTGTCCCATGCAAGATACGTGTCGCCAAGAACTTTGTTTATGACGAACCCTCACTGTTAAGAAATATGCACTACAACAAACTGTTCTCGGTTGTGGACCGAATGTCTGCGCACACAAAATATATTCATACGATACAAAACAGTCATGATGTAGTTGCTTACTTGATGATTTTGATGAACCATTATTGTGCAAAACACTTGTCCGTCATGGGTAAGGGGGTTTTTCGCGTAACCAAAGATACAAACTCTGGCGCGGAGTCTATCTCCGTAGAACCAATGCCAAGCATAATAGATGGTCCTGTATTGGAGACAATCAAGTTTATCCAAGTTTGGCGCAGTATTTGTGGGCAATATGTAGATATTTCTTCCAAAGATGGGTTAACCCATTCTGCTCTGAACCTAGATGAATATGTACATATGACTTCCCCGATACGTAGAATTGTTGATTTGCTTAATATGATTATGATACAACAAGAACAGGGTACAAAATTTAGCGCCGAGGCGCTCTTGTTTGTAGAGTCATGGTTGCAACGAATAGATTATATCAATGCCACGATGCGTTCTATACGCAAAGTACAATCTGATTGCGATTTTTTATCTCTTTGTATGAACGATGATAGCATGTTGTCTAGGACATTTGATGGGTATTGCTTTGACAGAGCAGAACGAGGCGATGGGTTATACCAGTATAATGTGTTTCTTCCTTCTCTTAAAATGGCGTACAGAATTACTACGAGGGAATATATGGAACATATGGAATCGCGTAAATATATGTTGTACCTGTTTTGCAAGGAGAACAAATATACGCGGAAAATAAGGTTGCAGGTTATAAGCGATAGCGACAGTAAGCGATCGACGGTAAGCGATAGCGACAGTAAGCGATAGCGACAGTAAGCGACTCACCAATATTATTGTACGAAAATGTCTTTAACTTCTTTTTTCTCAATTATATATATAGATATAGATGCCTCGCTCCAAAAACGTGAAGACTAGAACTAGGGCAAGGAGTAAGCGCAATACAAAGGTCCGCCGAGCTTACAAGAGAAACCGCGCGATAGTTCGTACACGACGTTTTAAGCAAAAGGGGGGATGAGGGGACGCTGTGCCACTGCAACCATCTGTGTAGTGGGCTCGTCAGTAGAGTTTTCTGGGATGAAGTTAACAACCATCTGTTGTTGTTAACAGAGATAAGAGATCTATGAATTTTTACAATTATTTTTAACTATTTGTAAAAATTGAAATGCTTTTTCTGACGACCCTTCAAGATACTCTTACTTATCGCTTATCCAATGAATTTATTTATACTCTCTTTATCCCAACAACAGGTAGCGGAATGGATGTTTGATTCCCATATCGTGAAAATAATACTAGAAGCAGTTCAGATGCTTTGTGCAGCAAAAAGGTTGGTTGACCCTTTAGACCCTATTAACGAAGAATTATATAAAATTTCTCATAAAAACCATCCTGTCTCTATTTGGGTGCGAGAATCGCGCGAGAATTATATGTGGACACTGGCACTTACATACAGGATGCACGAAGAATGGCGATACCGGTTTAACCATAACGAAGACAAATTCCATAAATCTTACTTGGTTGCACTAAAATTAGCGTGTTGTATACCTAGCAAAGACAAATTTCCAAAAACAGGGTTGACCCCTTTTGCACAGGCTCTGCCTACTGAATTAAAAGTAGAAGGTGATGCGACAAGAGCTTACCAACAGTACTATATGTCAGATGCAAAACGAAGACTTGCGAAATGGACGAAACGAGAAATGCCAGATTGGTTTGTGTAAGCGAAGCGACAGTGTATAAGCGAAGCGACAGTGTATAAGCGAAGCGATAGTATCTTTGCGATAAATAAAACTACTTAAATACTTTGCGATTATATATTATACATACATTATGCTCGAAGAGATCTCAGAAACGAATGATTTGCTTGCGCTTTCTCCTCACCCGTTGTTTTTTTTAATCAATTTAGATAGCGCAACAAATAGGTGGGAACATTTTATTGATCAGGTTACTCGATTTAATTCACCTGTATATGTGAAACGATTTAGTGCGATTCGTGGTGACAGTTATGTTTTCACAGAAGAAGAAGACCAATTATTTGCGAACCTAAATTGCAGGTATCAAAATTATGGCAATAGAGTCAAAGGAAACCAACTAAGTCATTATTATATCTTGAAAGAAATTATCAATCTTCAATTACCTTACGCAATTATCTGCCAAGACGATGTGATGTTTCGCGACGATTTTACTGATAAGCTTAAAAATGTTCTAAGATCTGTTCCCAAAGATGCCGAGATGGTAAACATCGGGTTCCACAAAGACGCGTGCTTGTCTTACTTTGTCCCTTGGGATTTTAATGACAGTTGTTCCCCTCTTTATAAATCAATGGTCAACGAACACGTTGGAGTCTTAAAAGATAGCGTTAACCCTTGTTCTCTCGCCTATATTATTACCTTGCAAGGCGCAAAGAACATGGTGGAGCACTTTGATAAAACTGGGTTTTTACAAGCAACAGATCATAATTTTAACACATACTTACTAAATAAAAATATATTCTATGCATCGAACCCTGTCTTGTGCACAGGCACCACTATTTTTGGGTCTAGCATTTTTTTACAAGAGTAATTCGAGGCACTTATTCATTTGGTTATGCGCACTTCTTTCAGAATATTTTTAATGATTTTATTCAGATTGTCGTCATTATCTACTTCTTCCCCTCCTGTACTTTGATAAATAATATTCAAGTACTGTGTATTTTTTCTATGATCACTTTTCACTACTCCTGGGTGCTCGCTTACCCACATCGGGATCAGTTTTATATTTTTTGATTCAACCATCCTAATCGCTTGTTTAATCAAATTCTTTTCTTCCCCATCTTTCTCCCAGACATCGAAATCTTTTATATAAAGCACCTCTCTCTTAAAATCGCTGCAATGGATCGGCCGCTTATTTACATCTAACCCTTTTAGACCATTGACAAACAACCTCGAGATGCCATCTGTATACCCTAGTTTCCCTGTCTCTTCTAGGTCTGACATAGTGATAGGTAGTGTTTTAACAAAATCCTTCATGTTGATGGCATCTTTGCAGGTCTCGTTTAAAAATATGTTTAGATTGAAACTCGCGTTGGTTGTATTGTTGTTGGTGTTGTTGGTGACATTAATACCTGTTTTGGCAATCTGGAGGAGCTGGTTCTGAAACTCTTGTGTTTGGGCTGCATGCTGCTCTTGCTGCTCCATCATTAAATCCTTGAACTCTTGGTTCTGCTTTATCAATGCAATGATATCTAGTGGGTTAAACATGGGCTCCTCAACAGGTGGTTCACTTTCATAGACCATCGCAAGGGTTGCGCACATCTTTTGGTGTTTCCATGCACCTGATCTAGATTTAAACTTCTTCCCACATAAACACTCAATCAGTTTTATCCCTACTCGTTTTAAAGATTTGTCGGTTGTTGTCAACTCAGGCGAGGATGATTCTGCGCTGTCATTTTCTACTGTTTTCTTAACATAATTTCTCCACATGTGCTTTTCTGTTTTGGAATGCTTTTTGTAATTACATAGCACAGGTGTTTCATATTTACATACATCACATTTATAAATACATAGCGGGTCCTCGCAAACCTGTCGCGCGTCCATATCCAATTACTTATATTATAGAAAAAGAGTTTAAATAATAATGTTCCATGCATATTTTGTTTTCCAGCTTGTCCCGTTTCCAGCTTGTCCCGTTTCCAAAGTATAAGCACTTATTTGCAAGAAAGTGTGAGACCATTCTTCATCATAGATTGCCCACATTTAAAACAGGTTTGTATACATTTATACTTTTTGTTTCCTTTTGTTTCCTTTTTGTTTCCTGAGCATAATGCTAACGTGTTTTTTACACAACCTACAAATCATGAGAGCATGTGCGCTCACACGAAAATCGGAAGAATCGCGCTTATACTTTTTGTATAAATTTTGTACGAAAAGCTCGGAAACGCGTAAAACGGAAGGGTAAAAACATTGCAAATTGAGAGCATGTTCAGTCACAGCACTTCTTTTGCAACTTGTGACTGAAAATTGGACATTTTTAGGCAGCAATTTCCCTTTTAAAAATGAGTGAAAAACTCGCATTTTGTGACGATGTTCAGTCACAGCACCTCTTTTGCAACTTGTGACTGAAAATTGGACATTTTTAAAAAGTGTTTCCAAAGTATAAGCACTTTTTTGCAAGTGAGTGTGAGACCATTCTCCGTCACAGAAATATGCACGGAAAAACAGGTTTAAGAGCATTTATACTTTTGTGTTTCCATTTGTTTCCATTTTGTTTCCTGAGCATAATGCTCTCGCGTTTTTTTCGTGTTTTGTAAAAAATGAGACCATATATGCTCACAAGAAAATCAGCGAAATCGCGCTTATACTTTTTGTATAAGTTTTTTGGGTGTTTTTTAGACGTTTTTTACAAAACCAAGAATGCTCAAAAAAGCTCGAAAAAATTTATGGTCTCATTTTTGATTTTTTTAAAAGCGTTTTTGAAAGTTTATGGTCTCACAGTGTCATTTTCAGTTTTTTACGTAACGATTGAAAGACTTTTCATTTTTGGACATTTTTAAAATGTCCAATATTGGGAATCCTTAGAAGAGTTTCGTAAAACGCGCAAAACCAGGGTTTATGGTCTTGTACACTTTTTAAAACCACCTGTTAAAAGAGACCATATTCAGTAACAGCACTTCTTTTGCAACTTGTGACCATAAGTTGGACATTTTTAAACAGAAAATTCCTTTTTAAAAAAGAGTAAAAAACATCTATTTTGTGATGATGTTCAGTCACAAGGGATCTTTTGCAACTTGTGACTGAAAATTGGACATTTTTAAAAAGTGTTTCCAAAGTATAAGCACTTTTTTGCAAGTGAGCGTGAGACCATTCTCCATCACAGAAATATGCATGAAAAAACAGGTTTAAGAGCATTTATACTTTTGTGTTTCCATTTGTTTCCATTTTGTTTCCTTACCATAATGCTCACACGTTTTTTAGGCGTTTTGAAAATTATGAGAGCGTATATGGGCACCCGAATTTCCGCGGAAAAGTGCTTATACTTTTTGTATAAGTTTTTTTGATGTTTTTTGGACATTTTTAAGAAAGCTCAGAAAGCCCGAAAAAGCGCAAAAAAATTTATGGTCTCATTTTTGATTTTTTAAAAGGTGTTTTTGAAAGTTTATGGTCTCACAGTGTCATTTTCAGTTTTTTACACAACGATTGAAAGACTTTTCATTTTTGGACATTTTTAAAATGTCTAAAAACAAGAATAGGGAGAGGTACTGTGTTTTAGGGTATAGGGCGCTGGCGCGCCTCGCCGCGACCTTTTTGAGAAACTGGTGTTTTGTGACCATATAGGTGTGGTGATTGAGGAGCTGACGTGCGTGTTTTGACTCGATAAAAAAAGGTTTACCTTATGGTTTTACGATGCTTAGTGCCAACCTTTTTTATCTATTTTATCTATTTTATCTATTTTATCTATTATCTATTTACTAACAATAATTTTATTACCATGATATAGACGCTATCCGGATAAGACCTAGTGCGTTGTGCTCGTTTGTAGGAGATGCTTTGGACTTGGACATTTTAAGTTTGACACCGAATGCGGATTCAATGTAGTTGTAGATACATCCTCCTGGTTTCATCTCATCCAACACCCGAGGAGTTAATGAAATCCCTTTGTGAGTGCAATCTTTGACTGAACTAATTTTTCTTGTATTTTTTGCATCAGTTAGTGTCAAAGATATCTTCACTATTTCGGACAACTCGGTTCGCATGTTGTCTACAAAATGAGATGACATCGGTGTAAGGTGGATAGAGAACGCGCCATTGGTCACTTGTTCAGTTCCATCTTCCAAACGGTGGCAGAATACTTCTCTCAGCGTTGTGCGCGCTATCTTCGACCCATCTTCGATTTCTCGTGCTCTGTCTTCATTTTCTACCAGGCATTCTAGGTACACATCCCCTTGGTTGGTGAACCAAGCATTGACTTTTAACCCATCGGAATTCTTACCCACGCCATGGATCACATTGAGAGGTGGTGGGGATGGTGTGTTTACTGAATTTTCAGACCATTGACCGTTTGCATCTTTGACACGCCCCCATGATTCGTTAATGTTTTTGTCAACGATTTCATGTGATTCATAGATTCGTTTATTTGTTTTATCCCATAGATTACGAATCTTTAGTTGAACCGCGTCATTGTTCATTAGGCGTTTTATTTTGTGTAACGTGTCTCGCTCATTAAGGTTTTCGAACTGTCCTGCGTTAAGCGCGGCTCTCATATCTTGAATCATGACGCGCTCTTTGTCTTTGATAGAGAGTCCTGCACGATGCTCGCTAGGTGATAACGCGCTTTTCTTGAAGAGGACAGGAATTACTGGGAATCGACCACTTTCTGGGTTTTTTTCTGCAAGAGGTGCCAAATTGCGGGCTTTTAATGGTGCAATTGTCTCTCCTTTTGTCATCCGGATGTACCTCTCGATCTCACCATTGTTGAACGTTTTTTCAGGGAGATACACATCGACATTTTCAGAATTGGTGGAGTAACCACAAACTCGTCCTACAAATGATTGAAGCATTGTGTCTGTTTTTGAGTTTTTAGATGTCTCAAAGCAGAAGAGCAGATGGGTTTTCTCTATGTTTTGACCCATGCGGCACATTTCTTTTAACAAAATGACAGTATTCACGAGTGGTGCGTTTTTCATGTTATTCCATGCCCTTGCTCCTTCATCTGACTTGGTAGTTGAATCGTGACTCACAACCCGCCATCCTTTATTTCTGCATATTTCTGAGACAGATTGCTCATTCTTGATTGTTACTCTTACCACTGCGTATTTTTCACCTAGATGTTCTGTAGACAACGCTTGCATTAATCCTTCTTGAATTGTTTTGTAGGGTTTGATTCGACCACTTGACATCATTTTCTCTACGCTATTGTACCCAGCGCCTGGTTTCAATGTTTGAACCAGTTTGCCTTGGGTTTGGTAATGGTTATCGCTAAGCTCCGAAAAACCAGTAGCAGATACGCTCAATACATAGTTTCTGTTACTTTGCAACAATGAGGCGTCGCCATCTGCAGAAATCCCAATGCGCTGTAAAAATTTTGCAGGGAGGTTGTCTTGGTCTTGCGCGAAATGAGACTCCTCCCAAATCAAGAGAGTATCTGTCACAGACTCTGAGTGTTTTGACAGGTCGCTACCCCAAACAACCGCTTTCTTGCTTTTGTCTTTAAATGTCCTAAGGATATCCAGTATTTGACGAGTGTTTAGGTGCAATGTGTCTATCAGGTAGTCCTCGTATTTTCTCATGAATGATTTCTGTAGTCTTTCTTCCTCTGTATACGTCTCTTCCGAGAATGAGTCTGTCAAGATGTCAATAACCTGGTTCTTTAAAGCAATCTCCGCGTTGCCACTAAAGATAATGAAATGCTTTACGAGTCCCATTCTTAACATCTCTGCCGCAACAAATAGGTATGTCTCTGTCTTTCCGGATTGCATTTGTGCTTGTAATATCGCCCACCTGTGTATAAAATTTTCTATAAAGTAATTAACAATTTGCTTACCTGTGCTTTCCTGCTCTACAGACAGAGATCTCAACGCCATAAGGGACGAAGAAGACACGCTTGCGACAAGAGCGGAAGATAATGAATCGTTGTCGTTGAAACGAGGGAAAATCAATTCTTCACAGAACGAGTTTCTTAACTCGCTTACGGCGTTTGCGATATTTGTGGTATTGAACATGATTGTTTTTATACGACGTTTGTCTAAAAGTGTTTATAGATGCGTTTAAAGCTTAAATTGGAACTTAACAAATATTCATAAATTTAAAAGTATTTCAATTTTTTTAAATTTATATAAGAAATGCGCCGTGCTTAATTTTTTATAAATTCCCCCAATTTAGTTATAATACACCCGAGGATGGCGCACTATTTTTAATTCCGCCAACCCATTTTTGCGATGAAACTTGGTAACAAAATCGGGGTATTTCTTGAGCATGAATGCAGACGCTTTCTCGTTCATTTCCATGCGTTCTTTCCCTAGACCGCCTACTCGGGGGTGCGACTGATTTGGTGTTACATAATTAAAACGGATCACTCCCCCATCCTCCAAGTAATAGAGAATCGATTGTTGAATATCTTCCTTGCCTTCTGCTTTCGGCGATAATTCCAATGATTTTAGATGTCTATTGATATAACCAAAGGTGAACCCAGGAAGAAACTTTAAATCAGTCGAAACGGTATCATACATATACATTAACGATTTGACTGGGTATACGCCCCATATGAATAATCCCTCTTTTTTCATGATCTTGTAGGCATTCTTGAAAAAGGCATCCAGGTTCTTTATATGGACATATCTTCCTCCTTCAATTGTTTGAAGGGAAGAAATATCATCGTCTAGCGAAATAACATACTGGTTTTCTGGGAAATAATCCGAGATAAAGTTGCGCTGGTTTGCAATACCCAGCTTCCCTACCACTATCTGATGGTACATGTTTTTGGGTGCTGCGGCCTCGTATAGTAATGCTTGCTCCTCATTTGCCACAAAGATGTAGACTTTTTTAGAAGAGATGCCTCCGTTCTTTAATGCGGTCAATACTTTTTCAGTAATTTTTTGCGCGCGGTTATAAGACGGAATCGCCACTACGTAGTTCATTTCTTTAATATGTTGTTATAAAATATATTCGTCGCCGAAAAGTATTTAAAGACACTCCGCCATTATTATCGGGGGTTCCTCTTCTTTGTCTTATTGTTCTTATTCTTCTCGCCGATCAAAGTCCGCGTCAACAACCTAACTGTCTTGTTATGCTTCTCCACTTCCGATTTGTGCATCCCCTTACTTGCCTCCCAGATCTTGGTTCGTAAGTAGCAGACAATCGACAAGCGTTGTGCATCAGGCGTTTTTAGCACAATAGGTAGATTGGTATGGTACTGGTGTACATCCATAAACAACACGTCGCCTGTTCTGACATCTACTCCTACCCCATATTGGGGCATACATGTTTCACCACCTGTATATTCGCCACGTTCAATCACTGCGAGGTTACCAAACCCTTCGGCATCGTCTCCTTTGTCAGTGTGCAATGCAGTTTGGTAGTTCAAATTGGTTGTGATGGTGGTGAAGACAGTGTTGGCCACTTTAAACGGGGTTTGTCTTGCTTTTCGCTTCTGGTTCTTGTAAAATTGGGGAGTGGTTTTTTCGTACCAGTGGTCGACATCTTCGATCAAGGGGATTGTTTTTTTGTATAACTCTGGGTAATCCATATTGAAACGGGTCTCGCGCACGTTGATCTTTGGCCTCCGGTTGTTTTTAGAAAACATTAACTTTTGATTCGGAGTCCACTTGTCGAAATACCCAAAGATGTTGCTCATGACATTGGTTTTTGCTGCAGCATTTGGGTTTTTGTGCCCAGAGGCATTTTTCCTGTTGTCTGTCTTGTTGTGCGCGAACTTGATGATTGCGTCGTAGAAGGCGTCGACATGTTCTTTGGGTAATACCCCTTTTCGGAACTTGAGCAGAAGGGTGCCATTTTCGCCATAGACGTCGGCATCGTGATCTATAATCAATTCGATTTGGGCAGGGGTTACATGGGTACCTTTAAGCGACGCGATCTTCTCGTCGGTCATCTGTTTTGTCATGTGGTAAACAGTGATTTTACCTTTCTTCTCTTTTGTATACGACATCTATATATATCAACATATAATTTGTTGGTGACCAAATATCTACAGATAACACAACAGATAACACGATTTAAATACTAATCAAATCGTTTTATGTATATAGCGGCGGCGCGTCTTTAACGAGAGCACATGGAGTAAAGCAATCTGCTTTGGAAATATAAAAGTAAATAAGTAATGCAAATCATGCCTAAATGCAAATAGTGGGCAGCGGGCATTTTACCCTTAATTCCAGCATATACTCCAGACAAAAGGAGGAACCAGAAAAAGACAAAACCGATGACAGACAACCAATAAAAATACACGCAGTATTCTTTGCCTAAAGGAGCGAAAAGACTTTTAAGATCCATTTAAAATAACGCGATATTTTATTTTTTAAAAATCAAGCGTTTGTTTATAATTTAAGTAGGTGATATACAATTAATACATTGGCGGAAATAAGAAACCATTGTTGGACGTTTGATACCATGGCACACCCCGAAGAAGTCGCGACAATTCCACTGCACCCAGTACCAGAGGTGATGGATGTGCTGTATAATAAGCAATCAATGTAAGTAGGTTTCTTCCTCTTGTCATGAGGCAGTTTAATGTCATTGATAAAATAATAGTAATAAACCAGGGAAAACACAAGAACGCAAAAGAACTGGAACAAACATAACCTTATCACGTCCTTCATCGCAAATATATAATATTTGATATTTTATATTTTTTACTTGGTATTTTTTACTTGTTTGTTTTTACCACAACAACTTGTCTGCTAACCACCCCCTGGTCCTCCGTATTGTGCGATCTTTTTTATGTCTGATTCTGTATAAACGCCGACGCGTATTGGCGTACTTCTTCCCCATTTTGTTGATGTAGGTTGGGTAATCACTCATACCTAGCGCACCCACACTGGCAATTTTTTCCCCATTCTTGTAGACATCAATCTTTTTATCCTTGTTGGTCGAGCGTTTCACAGTAACTCCTAAACGTTTTGCTTGGCGATATGTGTACCGCGTGATCTGATAAGGAGGGGGCATTTACCGCGTATATATATATACACATGTTTTCACATGTTTTCAACTCCTAAACATACAAAGATTGGTTGGTCGCAACAAACTTCAATGTATTCGCGGGGATCTGCGCTAATTTGTTTAACAAGGTGACGTCGCCATTTGCTTCCGCCACTTTGACCATTTCATCTTTAATATTGTTTATTTTGATGAGTGTTTTCATAAACTCTCCTAAAGATACTTGCTTTTCTTCCTTTACTCTTTGTAAAATGATTTTGCATTCCATCTCGTCTTCCGCATACCACCATTCCTCTACATACTCAATCATATCTATATGCATTTCACAGTTGATTCCTGTCTTAATATTGTTTTCAGTCTCATCTGTCATGACCTTATCTAGATAAGAGGAAGAAAAGTCGACTACATCTTTGATGCTACATTTGGGATCCACGCGGGTGGCGCGTTTATCTTCAGGCACTGAGACATTGGTGAAACAACTAAAGAAGCAAGTAATTTGACACTCATCCAAGAGTTCAAATACTTTCCTATCATACAATTCCGAAAAGAGGAGGCAATTGATTTCTCTCAAGTGTTGAGCGCTTTGTCCTTTTACAGTAAATGCATAGGTACTTAAAACAGAGGTTTCTAACGTGTCAGGAACCATTTCAAATAGGCAACGTTGTTTGATCAATAGGTGCAAGACAATTTTGACACAATTCTCGATATATGTCCGGCAATTATGTGCTTCACTCGCGGCTTTTTCCCATTCCGCTCTTGTCTTATTCCGTTTTATAACCGTCTCCTTGTCTTTTTCGATAAACTTGTATTCATCTACAAGTCGTTGGATTGTGCGCTCTACTTCTTTCCGACGTTTGTTAACACACTTGGGTTTTTCTTCTAGCAGCGCGATATATGCATTCACTGTATCAATCGGTGTTTTTAAGTGCTCGCATGCGACCAAACATTTGGTGTACTCTGCCTCGGCCCCGAGGGTAACATTATCCATCTGTGTCGTCTCTGCGTAGACTTCTTTTTCTAACATACTGCCTCTAACGTGCTCACATATATCTGAAACTGTGCATGCCCCTTTTATCACCATACAATTAAACACCATATTATAGGATATACGGAATTTGGACGCCAATCGTTGCGCTTTGTTCCCTAGCATCAGTTTAAATGCAGCATTTGAAAAGGAAGAGTACAAATTGGGGAGGTGTATGACATGTCCTAGTACATCGATGCCTCTTCTCCCGGCTCGCCCCGCCATTTGTGTATACTCGTGTGCATGAAGTTGCCTTAGACCTGACCCATCGAACTTGCTGATGTCTGTAAAAATGGTAGTTTTGGTAGGCATATTTAATCCTACAGAGAAGGTCTCGGTGGCGAAAAGTAGTTTGATATATCCTCTTGCATAAAGGATTTCTGCGAGCTCTCTTAGCACTGGCGCGACGCCGGCGTGATGAATCGCGATCCCTTTTTCTAGAAGTGCAACCATCTGTACGTACTCTGGGAGGTTTAAGTATTCTTTGTAATTGGGGAGCTTACGGATGATTTGTTCGCACTCTCTTTTTACAATATACCCCACTTTGGAGTCGTCTTCTAGAAGTTCATATGTTATTTCTTGCGCGTATTGTTCCAATTTCTTCCTTGATAAGACAAAACAAAGCGCAGGAAGCATATCATTCTCTTTTAGATGCTTGCATAATTCGTTTAGGACATGACCGCGTTTTACTTGGACATTCTTGTCTGCAATCAATTTGAGCGCATTTTGGACCAAGTAAAAGTTGGTGTCAGAAAAGACGCCCTGCGCAGTTTGCATACAAATCATCTGATTGAACACATGTTTCTTTAGGTCTTCTTCCTTTGTCTTGTCTTTGATAGATTTGTAAAGCGCTACGGGAGTGACAATAAATGAATAATGAGTTAGTGGAACGATGCGGGTGTATGTGTGTGCGAGGACTACAGACTTTTTCTTGGGTAAAAGCTCGCTACTGGGTAAAAGCTCGCTACTGGGTAAAAGCTCGCTACTGGGTAAAAGCTCGCTACTGGGTAAAAGCTCGCTACTATCTTTTCTACACTCTTCGCACCAAGTAGCGAACCTTTCTGGGGCATCGATGGTCGCAGACAACATAACCATTTGTACTTGAGAAGGAAGAAGCATAATGGTTTCTTCCCATACTTTGCCTCTTTCTGCGTCGTTGATGTAGTGGACCTCGTCCATGATGACACATCTAAGGTCGGTTTGGATGTCGATGTCGAAAGAGTATAAGGGACTACTGGTGTGTAAGGAACTACTGGCGTGTAAGGAACTACTGGCGTGTAAGGAACTACTGGCGTGTAAGGAACTACCGTTGTATAAGGAACTACCTTTACTCGTGTTCTTGGACCCCACAATCTTGTTTAGCAATATTTCCGCCGTCATGATAAGCACTTGGGCGTCGGGGTTAATTTTGATGTCGCCTGTAATAAGTCCAAACGAGATGTGTGGGTATTTTGTCGTGAACTCATTGTACTTTTGATTGCCTAGCGCTTTAATCGGAGAGGTGTAGATAATCTTACCTTTTTTAGAAGCGAAGTATTCGATCGCGAACTCGGCGGGCAATGATTTACCACTCCCTGTTGGAGCACATACTAGCACATGGTTCCCATCGATGATGGCGCGAATTGAGTGTTTTTGAAAAATGCTCAATTCATATACATATTTTTTAAAATAATTATCGTAGGTGTCACCCGGGGTATTGGGGTACTCGGTTTCGGAGCAGATGATGACCATGGTTTTTGTTTTTCGTTAAAGATTCAATATATTATATATTGCCAAAATGTCTTTATGCTGTTTTCGCCACAATATATATACCGCGTTACAGATGCCTTTTATACATGGGTACAATGGCGCGATGCAAATACTATCAGAAATAGGTACAGGAAGTTGTAATGGGAGATGCAAACAAAGTTGGACAAGGAATATTAGACGCGCGTTGGTTGTCAAGACAAACCCATTGAAACTAACCAGTGCACAACGCAAAACGCTGTCAAATAGATTAAAACAAGTGTCGCAAAGAAATGCGGTGGCGAATCATAGTAAGACGCTGAAAAAATATAAGGAAAGAGTGTCCCCACCATTTCCAGCAAATAAGCACTGTGGGAAGAAGATGGTGGGGAACGATGGGAGCACCTATTTGTCTACGCCAAATAAAAATGGGGTGTGTGCTTGGAGGAAAATTTAGATACTCTTTTTAACTATACTATATTTAACTATAACCTATTTAACAGTATTTGACATCTAAACAAAATGATTGGTGGGAAATATGCGTTGATCGAGATGATCGGTGAAGGGGCGTTTGGCGCGGTCCTGAAAGGCGAACATGTACATAATCGCGAAAAAGTTGCCATCAAAATAGAAAAGAAGGATTCTCCTGTAAACATACTGAAAAATGAATCCAAAATATATCTTATGCTAAATAAAGAAGATAATGCGTGTGGGTTCCCTAACCTTAAATGGTACGGCGGGGACGAACAATTTTATTATATGGTGCTAGAACTATTGGGCGAATCATTGGCTGCGTTCAAGTCCGATTTGTCTATCCCATTGTCGATGGTCGCCAAAATAGGTGTCCAAATTATACAACGCATTAAATCGCTACATCAAAAAGGGTTGATCCATAGAGACATCAAACCAGACAACTTTCTATTTGGTTTAGGAAGAAAAAGTCAAACCGTCTATCTAATCGATTTTGGGTTCTGTAAGAATTATGTCACCCCGGAGGGCGACCATATGTTAGAAGGTGCTCGCGTTAGTGGGGTAATAGGTACTCCCAACTTTGCAAGCATAAGGGCGCACCATTTGCTCCAGACAAGTAGACGAGACGATATCGAATCTGCAATCTATGTACTAATCTACCTTTTTCTTCCTTTAAAGAAATGGCGCAAGATATTTGAGAGTGGTATGACTAATGAACAACTCAAACTAGCAAAAATAGAGTTGCGTTCTATGCAACCTTTAGGGGAATTATTGCAACAGTGCGATGCGTTACAATTTGAAGAAGAACCAAATTATGCGCGTTTCACTCACGCTCTTTTATCGTTGAATTCACCATAAACGTTTCTACATAATCTACTTAAAGACAAATTGCGTTAACTATGTATACAAAAATGAGTGTAGATATGATTTGTTTAGGAAGAGTCAAGTGGTTTGACAATAAGAAGGGGTATGGAATTATTCAGGTATTGGATGGATCGCGTCAAGGGGTCGACATCTTTGCGCACCACGCTTCTATTGTGACGGGAGAAGAGCAATATAGATATTTAGTGTCGGGGGAGTATGTTTCTTGTGGCATAGTTAGTTCTGTCAACAAAACAATCCAACATGCCGCGACAAATATTAAGGGAGTTTTGGGTGGACATTTGATGTGCGAAACTATTCGGGAGCAAAAGATGGCGAAGGATGCGTACGAAAAGGAGGTGTCTAAGACAGTTTCCTCTGAAAAACCTTTAGCAAAAGAACCAAAGGAAGTCAAGGAACCGAAGGAAGTCAAAGAACCAAAGAATATTATTAAGGAAGCACCCAAGAACCCAAAGCCCGCCAACAAAACCAAAAAGTAAATTCCTGGGATTCATTATCTTTAGGAATTTTGTATTGTTGCGTCCGCGCAGAATATATTTAAATTATATTTTTAACATATTCTTCCCCCCTTTTTCAAAAACTTTTTTGTTGCGTTAATATATAACATGAACGCTATGCAACAACAACAACAAGGACAACAACAACAAGGAGGAAAGAAACGCAGATCTATGAGCCGCCACCGAGGACAATCCCAGGCCCAGAGACAAGGACAGGGACAGGGACAATCCCAGAGACAAGGCCAAGGCCAACAACAACAAGGAGGTCGTCGCCGATCTAGACGCAACCGCAGAAGCCACAAGCGCCGCGGAAGCCGAAAGAACCGAAGCCGCCGAGGACAAGGCCAGGGCCAGGGCCAAGGACAGGGACAGGGACAGGGACAACAACAACAATAAACATTGTTAACCCACTATTGTAAACCTACCCACCGCTTTTTTATAATAACATGATTTTTGTATTGTCACAAATCATTTTATATTTATATATTTTGCCGCGAAACGCTTAAAAAAATACCCAATAAAATACTATACACCTTTTGATTTGATGTCGCAACCTTTTTTAGAAACAATGGGAACTCAACTTGTAAGCATTAACGAAACGATTTGTCAATTAAAAGATCAGTTAAACGCGCTACAAAAACAGTTAAAAACAATGGAGAAAACCTTTAACAAAGAAGGTGTATCTTTAAAAAAAAATGCTGAAAAGAAGATAACTAAAACATCTACGAGTGCAAAGAAACTATCTGGCATTGCTACTCCCACCAAAGTCTCTAGCGAACTATGTGAATTCTTAAATAAGACTCAAGGCACTGAGATTGCACGCACCGAAGTAACCAAATCAGTAGTCGCCTACATCAAAGAGAACTGTCTACAAAAAAATGCCGAGAAAAAGAATGTGATTCAACCCGATGAAAAGTTAAAATCGCTTCTAGGATTAAACGACGATGACACATTGACCTATTTCAGTCTGCAAAAATATATGAACAAACATTTTATTAAATCCAAATCAAATGAGGTGCTAGAAGCGTCAGAACAATTATAAAAACATCTAATTGATATTCTATAATCGTTGAATTATAGACTATTTGGTTAGATGTTTTCTTCCTCTCCTCAACCCAGCACTCGGTTAAGTTTAGCGAATAAAAAAATGGGCATTGACCCCAAATCCAACAAGGGACTCATCTTTGTCTATTGTCCTCCCAAAGTGGGGTCCACCTCATTGGTCTCTTATTTACGCATCTATTTGAATCATGCATACACCATTTTCCATATGCATGATGACTCTACTTTGCGAGTGTTGTACAAAATAACTGGCGTCACCGTGAACGAGATCATACAATACAATATCTTTCTTGGCGCGCAAGTCTATGTGATTGACGTATTTAGAGAACCGATTGAACGCAAAATGTCGCACTATTTTGAAGAGCTCGAATCACTCCATTTTAACAATACTGAATCTAGCATCAACCAATACGATGTGGTCAAAATAACCAAACGTTTTAATCAGATTTTCCCTTACATTGGTGTAGGCGATTATTATACAGATGTCTATCAAAAAACGGAGGTTAACGAATCACGTGTAGGGTTGACCATTGATAAAAATGCGACCTATATAAAACTACGATTACGGGATTCCAAAACATGGGGTTCTACTTTAAGTAGACTATTTCGGTCGGAGGTGGTGGTGCTGCCCGACCATGAGACCGCGAAGAAACCATTGGGCGAGTTGTATACGCGGTTTAAAGCGCAATATAAAATTCCGAGAAATTTATTTGAACTTGTTGTAAATGATGTTTCTTTAAACAGGTACATGACAGAGAGTGAAAGAGCGGAGTATGTTAAGAAATGGTCTCCTCTTGTCTCAGAAGAGGTCTATACATTTACAGAAAGCGAGTATCTATTATACAAAGAAATAAGTATGGAAAATTCTTTCTATCGTCGTGTCAAGATGGACCACTATTTGGATGAGGGTTGTCCTTGTTTATCTTGCGATGCATCTAGACGGGCCGCGCGTGTCCAAATCAAAAATGGTCGTACGAATATCTCTCGAGTGGCCCATGCAAACGCGCCGATGAAAAAAAGATTGCCATTGTCGTTGAATGTGTACAAGTAAAAAGAATAAGAGCAAGAATATGAATAATAATAATTTTTATATATGTTTGTCTGGAAGAAAGCGTATGGCACTTGTGTAACTCAAATCGATAGGACCGTCTTGTAGTAACCATTCTTTGATAGAAGTGGGTTGGTCAAGCGATGCATCTTTAATATGGTAATCGTTACGCGTCCCCTGATTGTATGCGCAAAGATATGCTAAATATCGTTTACCATTTGCACAAAAGCAGGCACGCGTATACATATATTTGTTGATGCGTTGTGGTTCATCATTCTTACCTGGACAAGTACACAATGAATAGGTATTGAAATCTTCGTATGGAGATAGATCGCCAAAGCGAAAGTGGTTGCAAATAGAATCGTCATTGATATATTGGGTTTGGTACACGCTTAAAAACCGTTCAAGATCTTGTTCCATGACGCTTTTGTGTAATTCTTCAACTACTTGGTATGAGACATCATTGTTGGTGTTAGGTACCTCTTCTACAAGGACATTGTCATTGTTGGTCGCTAGAATGCGCTGTCCTAAAATGAATAGAGAAGAGGTAGACATAGAAACCGAGTAGATAACGAGTAGTAACCGAGTAGATAACGAGTAGTAACCGAGTAGTAGACGAGTAGTAGACGAGTAGTTGACGAGTAGATGATATCAAATAAAGAGTTTGATATAATTTCAATTTTATAAAAAAAATAAGTGATAATGATTACAAGTAAAGAACAAAAAAAATTGAAAAGTTATAAAAAAGAAAGTAGAATAGCAAGTTTCCCATATCATATATTATAACCCGCTCTATAAACCAACCATCTTATAAAAAAATGCCAGATTATATGTCATCGCTACTAGAAAGCGGAGTGGTAGTAATCCCAATCCCAGAAGAGATCGTCGCTGGATTCAATCTAGTGCGATTCTTAAACGAGCAGAAAGAGTACAAGGTAAGTACCCCCGATACTATATTTGTAGTAGGCGCCTTCGGAGCACTAGCGAACCCGTCCTCGCAGCATCACGAAGAAATAAGAAAACTCCGAATGTCGATGTATCGTCATATGCGTCCCCTATTCGCGGCGAAATTTCCAGGAAAATACCTAGAACTTATTCCAGATAGGTTTTCGATAAGGAACAAGAAACTCCCGATCACAGCAGAGTCATGGCACAAAGATGTGACCGCAGTTATAGACGAAGGCGAGCATATATTTGGCGGGTACCTAAATCTAGACGAGAACCAGACGCAGTACTTCTCTTGCGTACCAGGGAGTCATCTAGAACCGAACCCAGGAGAAGGGTTTGCGAAACTCTCGGAAGTGATCTCGAAACAGTACGATTCTCGCAGAACGATCTTTAAGGTACCACCTAGATGCGCGATCTTATTCGACGAGAGAACGACCCACGAGATAGCGAAGCGAAAGATTGTAGAACCAAAGTCGTATCGTCAGTACTTCAAGTGGCGCATCTCTAACAGTCCGAAGTCGACACTAGGATTCGAAGTAATAAGAAAGTCAATCGTAGAGCAAGGAGTATTTCCTCTACACGCGATAGGAAAAACCCCGATGCCGCCGATGTATGGTCAACTGCATATGCTGCACTGGAATGACAAATTAGTAGAGTTTTCTAAGAATATGCAAGAGTGCTACCTAGAAGCCCCGAACAGGAAAGGACAAGTAATAGTGAAAAGGTACCTCCCATCGCTAACAGAAGTAGGGGCGCCACACTTTGCGCCATATACAGAAGAAGAGGTCGCTGCGCTGCACCCAAGCGCGCTATAAGTAGTAGTCGCGCAGCGTAGTAGTAGTAGTAAAAATATATATAACGAAAGGTCGCCGATAAGGATCGTAAAGTTGAATCTGACTCATAGAGCGGATGTGACTCCCTTTTTTTTGTGCTCGGAAAATTCCTAGAAAATTCCTGGAAAATTCCTAGAAAATTCCTAGAAAATTCTTGGTCGAGAGCCCCGTAAGAGGGCCGAGTAGTTAACGAGTAGATAACGAGTGGATAACGAGTAGATAACGAGTAGATAACGAGTATTTACCGAGTAGTTAACGAGTAGTTAACGAGTAGTTAACGAGTATCGGTTGTAAAAAAGATAAGTGCCCTAAAAAGTGATAGAAGAAATAAAAAAATTGAAATGCTAAAACCGCAGAAAGTAGAAACCAGTTCCTTAAAAACTATAAACCTTAAATCTTATAAACCTTATAAACGCCTTATAACCGCCTTATAAAAAATGCAAAACGTAGAGCAAGTAGTAACCGAAACCGTGACGTACTTATCAAAGAAGTATGGATTTGCAGAGGATGAAGCACAAATCGAAGTGAAACAGAATGTGCTATCGAAGTACCAAGAGAAGAAGATAGGCCGCCCGGAGAAGCAGAAGAAGGAGTACGCGTCATCGCCGAGAGAGAAAGCAGAGGAAGAAGCGAATACGTTTCTAGCGGAAGTAGAGAGACACGGAGAATCGAAAGTGGAGTACAAGAAGATCGATAGCAAATCGAAGAAAGGTAAGACAAAAATAGATACGCCTGTTAACAATGTATCAGTAGTACAGGTTCAAGCGGTAGCAGAAGTAGTATCAGAAGTAGTAGAAGAGAAGTCATCTGTAGAAGTAGACGCGAAGATAGCGGAAGTGATGCGCGCACAAGCAGAAAAGTTCAAAGAGATGATGATGACAAAGAAAGACGCAGTACCAAAAGTGGCGAAGGTGTCAAAGAAGGTCATACCGAAGGTAGAAGAGTCGAAGGTAGAAGAAGTGCCAAAGGTCATACCGAAGGTAGAAGAGTCGAAGGTAGAAGAAGTGCCAAAGGTCATACCGAATGCAGTAGAAGTTGCATCATCCTCATCAGACGTAGATGCGAAGATAGCGGAAGTGATGCGTGCGCAAGCGGAAAAGTTCAAGAGTATGATGCAGACGCCGAAAGTCGCATCAGTAGCAGTAGTAGCAGTAGTAGAAGAGAAGCCGAAGTTGTTGAAAAAGAAGCCCGTATCGAAAGTGTTAGTCGCGGAGTCCGCAGTCGTGGAAGTAGTAGACATGGCGCTAGTAAACAAAAAGATAGCGGAAGTGATGCAAGCGCAAGCATCGAAAATGCTACCGAATGTTCCAGTAGTGTCGCCAGTAGTGTCGCCAGTAGTGTCGTCGGTAGTGCAGGTAGAGAAGAAGAAGAAGAAGCCCGCAAAGGTCACAGCGGTAGCAGAGGTCACAGAGGTAGCAGAGGTATCAGAGGTAGAGAAAGTGCCTCATCAAGTAGTAGAACAAGTCGAGGTGATAGAAGACGCGGATCTGCTGAAACTGATGGATGAATACGAAAAGTCAAGAGAAGTGGTAGAGCTCCCAGTAGAGCAAATGATAACGCTTCCTATGGCAGGAGAAGAATCGATGACGATGTTTAGGCACGAAGGAACAATATACAAGAAGAGCAAAAGTGGCCTGCTATACGACAAACATATAAGTGGAGTTTGTCTAGGAAAAGTAGAAGATAATGGAAAGGTGACATTGATATCGCAACGAGTAGAGGAGGAGTTATGTAGCGAAGAAGAGAGTGGATCGGAAGACGAGGTGGAGTATGATAGCGAGGAGGAGTAGTGGCGCAGTAGTAGTGTAGCGTAGTAGATTATATATAAAAAACTTAAAAAAATAAAAAAGGTCGCCGATAAGGATCGTAAAGACGTAACCAGCTCATAGAGCGGAAGCGACTTCCTTTTTTTTGTGTGCGGATGTAGTGTAGGAAAATTCCGAGAAAATTCCTGGGAACATGTGAGAAAATTCCTTGTGTTAGGAACCCAATAGTCTATAAATCCTTTTCTTCCTTTGATAAAGTATGAACCAAAAGACGACTCATATCTCAAATCATCACTCATTTCTATGTTGTCGATAGAGTAGCGCGAATGAGTAGTCTACAAATGGTGCACAAGTTGCGAGCAAGTGGTGAACGAGTTGCGAGCAAGTGGTGCGCATGTGGTGCACGAGTAGTGAATTCCGTTCCTATCGCCAGGAAAATTCCGAGAAAATTCCCGTTGTTAGGAACCGTATTAAATGAAAAGTAAAATGTAGATGTAATCTAGCGTTAATGTAATGAGCACCGTCCACCAAGAATTAGGAGGCAAAATTGTTGCGACATTAGAAGTGCCAGATGACACGAATCGTGGAGCTTATATTACAGTGCCATTGATAAAAATAGGATGCCATGGTTTCCCGTTGATTGAACATTTTGCATTGACCCCTGCGCAAACTAGAGCACTAATACTAACTATTTTGCCAATAACGAACAGTGTACACGATCCACGTACGCTGGAATATGTGATGAACCTAAGTGAAGAATTTTTCAGGGAAGCGTTACTAAGTCAAGAGGACCTAAACGATAGTTTTTTAAAATTCAAAACCGATGTGTCGGTTTATATGATGATACAAGCGTACAAAAGATTCCCAGAAATACTAGACGCGCATATTCGTGATCTAAATGACGCAACTGGTGCTCGTGGTGCCCCATTATCGTCGGAAGATTTGAAAAACATGATAGAAACGATAACAGGTGATTTAGAATACTTAGATTTTATAATAAATCATCCATCAGAAATGTTGAGATTTGAATCGTACGAGAATGGAGATATGATACAACAAAAAATATACCAAGTATTAAAGTCGGAAAAAGATGCAGAGGGAGGATATGGAAAGATAATGGTGGTAAATGTAAATAGAGTGCACACAAGGTCAAAAAACCGAGGTGTCAACGGAAGTTTGGTCGCCGGTAATTTGCTTAACCTGCTACCCACTCTCGGAGAAAAAAATAAAAGCGAAACGATTATCATGTTGGATGATATGTTGACACAAGTGACAGATCCGCCCCCAAAAGGAAAAAACGTACCGGTAGTCGCCGTAATAGACGCTTCGTGTAACAAATTGTCGACGCCATCTCTTGCCCCAATCCCTGCGACCTCAAAAGCGCGCATAAAATTAGAGGAAAAAACATTATCAGGCATACGCGCCCATAATGACGCAGTGATAAATGCTCTGCGTGAAAAAGGAAAAAAGAGTGAAATAATTGATGACGCCAGAGTATATGAAGAATTAAATACGAACCACCCCAATAGCAGAATAATACGAGACCGAATTGCGGCGTTGAAATCAATGATAGACGAGATAGTGGGTACAGAACTCTTGGTCAAAAAGAAAAAATCTGGCGCCAACGCAGGAGGATCACGAAAACGTCGTAGAACAAAAAGGCGAAGGCGCCCGCGTGCGCGAAAGACGTGTCGAGTATATAAACGCAACCACCAAAAATAAATCCATGTGATGTGAATACCGAATGTTCCTAACAGCGAGAAAATTCCTTGTGTTAGGACCCCGCCATATTCGAAAAATCGAATATCGAATATCGAATATCGAATATGGGTTATGTAGGGGGGTCCGCGCAAGCCCCGCAGAGGGCCGAGTCGTATACAAGTCGTTCGCAAGTCGTTCGCAAGTCGTTCACAAGTCGTTCACAAGTCGTTCACAAGTCGTTCACAAGTCGTTCACAAGTCGTTCACAAGTCATTATCTATTCTTAGACAAGTTTCTTTCTTCCTTTGATAAAGTATGAACCAAAAGAATGAAAGATAAATAATGAAAATAAAACAATACTCATATCTCAAATCATCACTCATTTCTAGGTTACCGTTAGAATGGTTATTTGTCTAAGAGTAGTAGACGAATGGTGAACGAGTAGTAGACGAGTCGTAGACGATCGTTTGTTAGAACCCATTAATTACCTTTCATTCTTTTGGTTCATACTTTATCAAAGGAAGAAGAATAATCAAGAGCCCCGTTAGAGGGCCGATGCGCGAACGAATAGATAACGAATGGTTAACGAGTAGTGAACGAATGGTTAACGAGTAGTGAACGAGTGGTGAACGAGTTGTTCGTAGAGTGGTGAACGAATAGATAACGAATGGTTAACGAGTAGTGAACGAGTTGTTCGTAGAGTGGTGAACGAGTTGTGAACGAATAGTTCGTAGAGTGGTGAACGAGTAGTGAACGAGTTGTTCGTAGAGTGGTGAACGAGTTGTTCGTAGAGTGGTGAACGAGTATTAAAACCCTTTATTTTGCCTATCATTCTTTTGATTCATATTTTTGGTTCATTCTTTGACAAAGGAAGAAAGACATTGTCTATAATAATCCTTTTCTTCCTTTAACAAAGATTCAAAGGAAGAAAAGAAATCCAAAGACTACTCATTTCTCAAATCATCACTCATTTCTGGGGTACGTATAAAACGCCTGTAACGCCTCTCGCTACGCTTGTCTGTCGCTTGCCCCTCCGGGGGGGTGCGGCCCGTTTATTTACCTAGCAGCGTCTACACCCATTGCGTGAATATAATGAGACCATATATGGTCACACTGTTGTAACAAATAAAATGGAAGTAAAAATGGAGGTTTTCCCAAAAGGTCCGCCGAGCCCCGCAGAGGGCCGATGCGCGTACGTGTTGTCATCGCGTTATCAACAAGATAGTTTACAGGGTTCTTTGCATCCTTTGTTTTTGGTTCATACTTTTATTTCATTCTTTGTCAAAGGAAGAAAGAATGTTCCCCTAGAAAATCTCGACCCAAGTATATTCTTTTCTTCCTTTAAAACAAAATCAAAAGTAAAAGGAATGTTATAAAGGTCTTGTTGTAACAGAGTCTTGGATTGTTACCCAATGCGCTAACGCGTCGCCAATGAATCGTGGACAAGTGGTGGACAAGTGGTGGACAAGTGGTGGACCATTATCTATAAACTCGCGCACGAATCGTCAACAAGTGGTGAACAAGTGGTGGACAAGTCGTGAACGAGTAGTAGTGAACGAATAATAAAATATAGTTCTATATCATGCAAAACAATAGAACCCAAAGAACCCAAAGAACCCAAAGAAAAGGTAAGAGATGGAGTAAAAGGTATAAAAAAAGCATTAACTGTAACAACCCCAAAGGGTTTTCCCAAAAACAATATTGCAAATATGGTAGAAGAAGTCTTAGAAAAAACCCCTATAAATAAGTTCAAAGGAAGAAATGGATATACTTGGGATTTTCTAATGACATTTCTTTTCTTCCTTTAATAAAGAATCAAAGGTAAACAATAGAATCAAAAGGTCACTCATTTCTCAAATCATCACTCATTTCTGAGTTACGTATAAAACGCTGCGCTACGCTTGCCCCCTCCGGGGGGGTGCGACCATTCTATTTACCTAGCGGCGACTATACCCATTATTTAAAAATACTGAGAGCATATATGGTCACACTGTTGCAAAACAAAAAGTGGGTAAAAATGAGGGGTTTTTCAAAAGGTCCGCGCAAGCCCCGCAGAGGGCCGAGTCGTTCACAGAGTTCTTTCGTGTCTTTTAATTACAGTATTATTTTTT
>Ga0114958_10000690_pt1 | contig 28502 bp, 24 predicted proteins | sample C_130208_EF_Meta_FD_89577 | JGI IMG/M metagenome (GOLD analysis project Ga0114958, IMG submission 89577) | Freshwater microbial communities from Lake Croche, Canada to study carbon cycling - C_130208_EF_MetaG | ecosystem: Environmental > Aquatic > Freshwater > Lake | place: Lake Croche, Canada... | reverse complement strand
GAGAGTCTTCTAATAATAACTTAGTCACTGGCACTTTTAACTATCCGTATGCCTTTGGTTTTAAAGGTGTCAGTGGGACCTCAATCCCACCAACCATCCCTCCTAAAACAGCTATTTTGCCTGCAGGCATTAAAACGGATCCCACTTATATACAGACCTATGCCCCTCCTTTGTTGTCAGGATCCTATCTCTATCAAGCAACCTTTCAATACAGAGGCTACACCCAATGGCCAGGAGATATTAAGCGTTACGGCTTAGACTCTAACGGCAATATACTTTCAGCATCACCAATTAGCGCATCTACTTTACTGCAAACGAGAAGTGCTACAGTGAATATGCCCTATAGCAGTGGCGGACGATCCATATGGACCATAGGTAAAGATCCAGCTTGTTTATCAGGAGGGATCGCAAGTGATGCTAATTATAATAACTTTAGTTTGAGCAATAGCACTTCGCTTGGACTTTTAATGTTCAATTGCTCACCAGTGTCCACAACGGCAACCAATGACCTGATTAATTTTGTGCGTGGCCTAGACGCATACTGGGAAGGCACAGGCACTACATCAAGTGTGAGGGCTTCCGTGTTGGCTGATACTTTCCACTCTGAAATGGTGATGGTGGGGCCTCCAAACGCAGCTTATACAACCGATTCAGTTAATCTTGCAAATACTGAAGCTTACTATCGTGGAAAAAATAATTATTTGAGTTTTATCACAAGCAACGCATCAAGACGTAAACAACTTTATGTGGGCGCTAATGATGGAATGTTGCATGCATTTGATGAAAATTTAAATGAACGATGGGCTTTTATTCCGCCTTCCGTATTAAGTCATTTGCGTGAAATGGTCGCAATTAAAGGCACTGGTCCAGGACTTGGAACTAGTAATACAGTATTTAATGTCGATGGACCGATCACCTATAAGGATATTTATTCGGTATCCGAAGGTAAATGGAAAACCATTTTAATGGGGGGGTTGGGATATGGGGGTAAAAGTTATTACGCCTTAGATATTACGGATCCAGATAAGCCATCCCATCTATTTACAGTGCAAAATGATGCTACCAATAAGCTTGTGATCTATTGGGATGCCGCAGGCAATAAAACCTCTTATCCTTATGCCTCAGCACCAAGCAATATTAACTTCTCCACCTTGGGCGATGCATGGTCAAGGCCAGTATTGATGTTGTTGCCATACATACAAGGAAGTATTCAGCAAAAATGGGTGGCCGTGTTTGGAGGTGGGTATGCTGGCGGAACTAGCACAGGCACAGGTGCCCAAGTATTTATTCTAGATGTCGACTCTAATGCTAGTGCCAGCCCTTCATCATCCGGTGGCCAAATACTAAGCAATATTGCTGTTCCTTTTGATCCTGCAAGCTCCAATAATATTGTAAATGGTGTGCCATCGCATCTCACTGTAGTCTCATCCGATGGAACGACGCTAGCAACTTATTATGGTGGGATTGGTTATTTTACAGACCTACAAGGGCAGCTATGGAAACTCAATCTTTCCAAGAAAAGCTTGAGTGATGCCAACACGAATTCATTAGGCTTGATAAGAGCCTTTAAAACGGAAGCAACCCAATTAAATGATCGTTATGGCTTTAATATGCTTGGGACTACCGTAGTTCAAGGCACGATCGCTGGCACAACAGGCACGGTGAATAGAGTGTTTAATTATTTTGGTACAGGGGACATTACCCATCTACAGCGTCGTAACCTAGCCATTAATAATCGCATCTATGGGGTGCAGGATGCTGATTTCCCGGGCACAGGACTGACTTTATCAAACCTAACTGTTGCTGCTCCTTCGTTTGTCAACGTGAACACGAGCAGTTGCGCTGTCCAAAACTCATGGTATGCCGATGTTTGGGCAAAAACTGGGACAACCGCAGCTGATGATCACCAAAAGATAGTAGGTCGCGCCGCGATTTATAATAAAAATGTATATTTCTCAGCCTATAAGCCAGGACTGACCTGTGGTACTGGTACGAGCACGTTGATTGAATTGACAGATAGTTGCGCATCAACAATTATTTCTGCGCCTGTGAGCGGGGTTGCTACTGCACCCGTGATTGATAACAAAGGGAATATCTACGTTGGATTGAGTAACGTTCCTGCCAAATCAGGGGGTGTAAGCACGATAGTGAAGACGACCTCTAATGCATCTAAGAGTAGTACGCAGATTCAGTATCGGTCTTGGCGCGAAAAGCGAAATTGAGGTTAGAGTTTAATAAGGTCAGATGAGCCAGTGTTGAAGTTGCCATTTTTACGGTAGCTTTTGCGTGCAAGCAATTTCAGTTGAACTGACTGCGGAAGATCATTCACACTAATTAAAGACTTTGAGATTAAGATGTCTATAAGGTCTTCAATGACGCGAATCATTGCTAGATCTGAATTTAATAGTTCGGTGTTGGTGTTGCTGAATTTTAGGATGGCAAGTTTAAGTTCTTGCGATTCGGTATCAATCAACTCATGACATTCGTCAGATTCATTCAGGCTAATTGCAACAATATGCCCTTCCTGGTCTCTTCTGACGTATGTCATGCATCTTCTCTATAGCGGATAGAAATTCTTAGCGTTTCTTTGGCGCAGATAAAAACTCACCAGCAAGAGCATCTAATTTCTCGTGATTTGGGTTGTATTGCTCTGGTACCTCGGCTGGACAAACTGCTGAGTCATATCCTGCAGTTTCAGCTAAAGAAGCTGCATCATTGGCAAATCTTGAAACGCCAAGTGCGCTTAGCAATGTCCCCATTTGAAGATTCGTTTTGGCATAAGCCACACTTAGATCGTTGGTCACATTGACATAGAGTCTCTTAGCTTCGAAAACTTCATTTTCTGCATTAAGTAAATCTACTAATGTACGTTGACCAATTTCAAATTGTTTACGGTAGGCATCACGTGCTTTTTCGATTGAAATTTGACGTGCATCAAGATATTGCGCCTGATCAGTGAGTTTTTTGATGTCATTAAAAGCGACCTGAAGTTCAAGTCGCATATCCTTACAGGTTTTATCTCTTCTGTTATTTGCAACTTCAAGCAGTTCTTGTTCTTTGGCTTTTAGATTTTTGTCTGTCATCCCGTTGAACAGATTCCAAGAGAAATTGATTTCTGCAACATCATTTCTCCAATTGCCTGAATAACCACTTAAATCATTGCCATGATCGCTATGGGCTCTAAAGTCAACGCGTGGCATGAAAGCGGATTGTCGATTACTGACAGCAGCATTCTGTGCGCTAATGTCTAAAATAGTTGCTAGTAATGCTGGGTTATGGCTTTGCGCAACCTTAACCGCTTCAACAGCGGTTGAAGGGACTTCTTTATTGATGGGTTCTAAATTGCTTAATGCAGCCGGCGGAATGTTGCCAGTCACCTTTTGGAAGCGTGCTTCGACATCATGCAGGTTAGACCCTTCCATGGTCATATTGTAGTCAGCTAATGAAAGTCGACTTTGTGCTTGTTCAACATCACTTTTCTTACCAACGCCAGCATTTGCTTTTTGTTTTAGTTGCTCATAAATGATTTTATGTGCCACATAATTATCTTCCGCTAAACTGGTTAGCGCTCTTGAGCGAATAAGGTCAATATAAGCACGCGTTGCATCGAACGCCACAGATTGTGAGGTGCTTTCGAGCTCATACAATCTCGCTTTGCTTGACCAATCTAATCTTTTTACTTCTGAGCTGGTTGCAAAACCATCAAAAATCATTTGTTTTAACGAGATTGAAGTTTGACTTCTGTCAAAGCTGCTAGGATTTTTTGGGTTTGTAGAACGACTCAACGGGTCATTGCGGTACTCAGTCCCTAAAGAGCTTGTGAGATCCACTGATGGCAGATAGCGACCGAACGCAGCGTCCTTATCTTTTACAACAGAAAGATAATTGTGGTAGCTTTGCAAGACTTCTGGATTGGTTGTGATCGCAGATTGAACAATGCTTTGAAGGTTTGCTGGTTCGTCTGCATAAGCGCATGTCATACCAGCGGTAAGGCAAAAAGAAGCAATAATTGCCGAGATAATTTTCTTTTCCACGTTAAACCTTTTGAGTTATTTTTTAGTTAGTGAAAATGATAACAGATTTATAGACTTTTTCTACAGTTTCTATCAATAAATCATAGGGTTTTTACTTATTGTTGTTTTAATGTAACTTGTGCGCTAATTCATACTATGAAAATTTCAATGAAGTTACTGATAAAACTGATTATTCTCGGATGGATGGCCGTCAACTCCTTGGCTGCGATAGCCGATGTTTATGGGCTGTCTGAGGATAATGGTACGATTTTTTTGACTGATAATAATGAAGGCCGCAACTATGAATTACTAGCGACCGAGCCAATTATTCAGGAAGATAGTATTAAATTAGAAGATAAGAACAATGAGATTGGATGGGGTTTTTCATTTAGACAATTAAGGTACGCTGCTTTTAAAGATGAAATCCGTCATGCGGCGCAAGAAAATCAAATTGATATCAATTTGATTCATGCCATCATCACGGTGGAGTCTGATTACAATCCCAGAGCGGTATCAGCAAAAGGCGCTGTTGGCCTAATGCAGTTAATGCCATCCACAGCTAGGCGTTTTGGAGTTGTCAATTCATTTGATCCTTATCAAAATATACATGGTGGCGCTCGTTACTTGGCTTATCTTCTCAAGTTATTCAACAATGATAAAAGATTGGCGGTCGCGGCTTATAATTCTGGTGAGCAATCAGTCATTAAGTATGGTCTAAAGATTCCTCCATTTAGAGAAACTACTGCCTATGTTTCAAAGGTCGCATCCTTAATTTTGATGTAAATAAGGTTGGTTGCTAGTGCTGACTTAGCAAAAGTCAGCATGAATTGGCTTAGTAGTAATTGAAGATAATTCTAAGAAAATATAGTATGTTTCACATAGCTAACTTAATAAACGAGTGATATGAAATCTCTTGATTCAGTTTTACAAACTCAGACTGGTAATGAAAACAACTTTCCAGACGTCATCAAGAAGGCAAAATTAGAGTTACAGCAATCCATTGATTCTGTTGATAAATTAATTTGTATCATTAAAGAAGATGGCTCTATTTTAAGAGCAAATAAAGCGATTCAAAATTGGGGCAATCTCAGTTTTAGAAGTGTTGTAGGAAAATCTCTCCATAAAGCAATTCACCCAAATTGTTCAGATCCATCCTGTTATTTTAAGAAAATACTAGAGCTTTCAAATAAGGTTATTGAAGGTGGTGTTGGGGTTGATTTTAAAACATTTGATTATTTGCTCAATTTAGAAATACACATTCAAATCAATCCAATCAAAATAGATCGGAAAGATTTCCAAGGTAAAGCGCTCGTTATTTCGATGCAAGATATAGCGAGTTTGGGTTCCAAGGACCCAAGTCATCATGATCATAGATGGGAATTAAAAGAGCGATCGCAACAAGAAGATCTATTTTCACTCGGTCAGCATTCTAATGATCATACAAGGTCTTATCTTGATACGGATTCCCAAGAGCACGACTCCCAACTAATTGAAAATATAAAAAAGGAATGGGAGCTTGCGCTTGATGCGCTTGGAGAGTTGCTTTGTGTTGCGAATGCTGAGGGTCGTGTTGTAAGAGCTAATCGTGCTATTGAGAGATGGAAGCTAGCGAGGGTTACAGCCGTTAAAGGTAAAAAGTTTCATGACTTAATGCATTTTGGATGCACAGATCCCAATTGTTATTTGGATAATTTTAATGAATCCATACTGGAAGTGATTGTTTCTGGGAAATCTGCTGAACTCCAAATATACGACCCCTATTTAAAAAAATATCTAAAATATCAAATTAATAAAATCCTGTCTGATGTTGTTAAGGAATCAGAGTTAGTCATTATCTCTGTGAGTAATGTCAAAAAAATTAATTCATCAAGCTCAACTCTTGAGTCGCTTACGAAGACATTAAACAAAAAAATTGAAGCGAAAAGTATTGCTCTTGAGAAAGTCAATAAGAAGTTGATCGTTCAGATTGATAAGCTAAATGAAGCTGAAGCAAGTCTTAAAATAAGTCAGCGTGCCTACTTTGACCTATTAGATAAGATGAGTGAGGGAATCGTTGTTCAGGATGATCAATCCAATATCGTCTATGTGAATCGTGAAATTAGCCGGATGCTTGATTTTTCAAAGTCGCACCTTGTAGGAAAAAAGATTAGCCATTTTGTTTTTGATGATGATTTAAGTTCGTCAATGTTTGATTTGAATAGTATTGCAAATAAACGAGGATTGGTTGTTAGACTCAAGTCAGCTAAAGGACGTATTTTCTGGGTTAAGGTCTCTGTTCGAAATTTAATCAATGAATTGACGCAATTGCCTTCCCAATCCTTAGTGATTACTGATATTGATGATTACGTTCAATCCCAGCAAAAGTTAATCGCAGCAGATGGTCAGCTACGTTTACTTTCTCACAAAGTTTTAAATGCGCAAGAATTGGAAAGAAAAAGGATTGCATTTGAATTGCATGATGGACTCGGTCAAACGTTAAGTGCTGTCAAATTTTATGTAGAAAATACGATTAACAAACTTGAATTAGATTCAAAAGTTCCCGGCAATGGGCTGGATTTAGTGGTCAGTAAGTTACAAGGCGCTGTGGAAGAGGTCAGAAGAATTTCTATGGACTTGAGGCCTTCTATTCTCGATGATATCGGGATTCTTGCAACGTTGAGATGGTTTTCTAGGGAAGTTGGTTTGTTATATCCGGCGATTAAATTCACCTTTGATGCGAATGACTTGCAGGAAGAGCAAATTGGAGATCTGCAGAAAACTCAAATTTTTAGAATCGTGCAAGAAGGGGTGAATAACGCATGCAAATACAGTCGTTGTAACCAAATTTCAATCTCCCTCAGTAGAGAAGGTCGTTTTATTCACTTATCGATCAAAGATAATGGAAAGGGATTTAACTACGAATCGACCACTGAGCCTAATAAAAATAACAGCTCTTTGGGTTTAGTAAGCATGAAAGAGCGTGCAGAAACTTCTGATGGAAGTTTTGAACTGCATTCAAGCAAGAGTGAAGGAACGACCATTTTATGTAAGTGGGCTTATTTGCAAAAGAAGGCTTGAGTTAGAATATTCAGTTGAAGTGAGTGTTTAGTGATAAAGTTGCATTAGGTAAACAACTTAATTTCATGGCTAATTCAAAGGTCTAGTTAGATGCAATTCAAAGTAAAGGCTGCTCGATCTGGTTTAGGAGTGCTAAATCTAGAAATAGATGCCAGTTCTATTGAAGAAGCAAAAAAACAAGTCTTACAAAGTGGATATTCTGTCCTGGCAATCCAGCCCATCGGCTCCTTCATTAAACTACCAAAGTTATTTACATCTCGTTTTTCACTTTCTCTTTTTAGCCAAGAACTGCTTGCATTAATGGATGCGGGGCTTCCGCAAGTTGAGGCTTTGGAAACCATTTTAGAAAAAGAGCGTAGGCGCACTAATATAAAATTAGTTCGGGGAATTATTGACCAGTTGTATGAGGGAAAATCACTTTCTAAAGCCTTGGAAAGTTTTCCAAATGAGTTTAATTCTCTGTATGTCGCGATGGTAAAGGCCAGTGAGAAAACAGGGAACATTACTGATTCTTTATCTCGATATATTGCTTATCAAGCGCAAATTGATGTGATTCGTAAAAAGGTCGTGAGCTCATCTGTTTATCCTATCGTTCTTATTGTTGCAGGGCTTCTAGTGACGATGTTTTTGATGCTCTATGTGGTCCCTAAATTTAGCCAGATTTATAAGGACATGGGCCATAATTTGCCGTTCTTTTCGCAAATGTTTATGAACATTGGAGAATTCCTAGGAGACAATAAGGTTGTCGTGCTCATGTTTTTAGGGGCTTTATTTTTTAGTGGGTTTTACGCGGCGGGTAACAAAAGAGTTAGGCAGAAGGTATTGGATCAATTTAAAAAGATTCCCAATATTGGCAATCGGATTCATATTTATCAGTTGGCACGCTTTTATAGAACTTTTGGGATGTTGCTTAAAGGCGGGGTCCCTGTTGTTCCAGCACTTGAAATGGTTTCAGGTTTGCTACAAGAAGATTTAAGAATTAAATTAACAAAAGCAAAAGATGGCATTAATGAAGGAAAGCCAGTCTCTGCATCCTTAGATATTAATGGTTTAACTACGCCGATTGCGACACGATTGCTTCGGGTGGGCGAGCGAACAGGTAAGTTGGATGAGATGGCTGATAGAATTGCTAACTTATATGACGATGATATGGCAAGATGGATAGATTGGTTTACTAAGCTTTTTGAACCATTGCTGATGTGTTTCATCGGTCTTTTGATTGGCTTAATTGTCGTATCAATGTATTTTCCAATATTTGAATTGGCTGGGAGTATTCAGTGATTGCAACAAGTAATAAAAGTATTCCTGGGGCTCATATCAGTCCTGAGATGCTACAAAAAGCAAAAAAAGATGCTTCAAGCTCTCGACGTCATTTATTTGATGTCTTGGTGGAAATGACATCAGCAACGCCAGAGACGGTATTGGCGAGTATTGGGGAGTTGATGCATTACCCTGTCGCATCAATGGATGACTTGAATGAACTTCTCGCTGACTTTAGGGTGATTGATTATTCGGATGCCGTAAAACATGAGTGTATAGCGTTTAGAGATGCCCAGTCAGACTTAAAGTTGGTCTTTGGTAATCCCTTTAATGCTAATTTAGAAGCCTGGGCTGAAGTTCATGTCCGTGAAAAATTTTCCTGGTTGCTTGCAAGTCCTCTAGATATTGCCGCTTATTTAAGTCGAAAAGAGGAAGGCCTCTTGGCGATGGATAGCGTATTTGAGTCAGAGCAATCCACGCAATTTCTGGATGACGGTATCCATGAACTATCCATTAAAAGTATTAGTGAAGATACAAGCCCTGTCGTCAAATTGGTGCATTCAACCCTTTATGATGCTTTAAAAATGGAAGCCAGTGATATCCATTTAGAAACAACGCCTACCGGGATGTCTATCAAATATCGTATAGACGGGGTTTTGACAACTATTGGCGCTGCCGACGGAATTCAATTGGCTGAACAAGCCATTTCTAGAATTAAAGTGATTTCGGAATTGGATATTGCGGAAACACGCGTTCCACAAGATGGTCGTTTTAAGGTTTCATTGCGGGGACGCGAGATTGATATTCGGGTCTCTATTATGCCGAGCATTATTGGTGAAGATGCGGTATTGCGTATTCTGGATCGCCAGTCTTTGTCTGATCAAATTAAGGGATTACGTCTTGATTATCTAGGGTTTGATGAGAAGTCGATTGCCAATTTGCGTAAGATGGCGAGTGAGCCTTACGGCATGATGCTAGTCACAGGCCCTACCGGAAGCGGAAAAACAACCACCTTGTACGCGGCCATTTCTGAAATCAATCATGGCCATGACAAAATTATTACGATCGAAGATCCGGTGGAATATCAGCTACCAGGTATTTTGCAGATTCCGGTGAATGAAAAGAAAGGCTTAACTTTTGCTAGGGGGTTGAGATCCATTCTTCGTCATGATCCAGATAAGATTATGGTCGGGGAGATTCGAGATCCTGAAACAGCGCAGATTGCTATTCAGTCTGCTTTAACAGGGCATTTAGTGTTTACAACGGTACACGCGAATAATGTGCTCGATGTCATCGGCAGGTTTACGCATATGGGGGTAGACCTCTATAGCTTTGTTTCTGCGATGAATGGTATTTTGGCTCAGCGCTTGGTTCGGGTGAATTGCCCGCATTGTATGGCCTCTGAAATTCCTGATGATGCCTTGCTTCAGAGCTCTGGCCTGAGTAGGGAGGAAGTTAAGGGATGGGACTTTAAATATAGTAAAGGCTGTGGACAATGTCGTGGCAGTGGATTTAAGGGTCGAAGAGCAATTGCTGAACTGTTGAACTTAAATGATGAAATTAGACAGATGATCATTGATAGAGCCCCTGTCAAAATGATACGTGAAATGGCACAAAAAAATGGAACGCGGTTCTTAAGGCAGGCCGCTATTGACTTGGTTAAGAATGGCGAAACGACACTTAGGGAGATTAACCGTGTTACCTTCGTGGACTGATCGTTTACATATTTTTTTAGGTCCGCACAGTGTCGACTTGGTTCGTTACAGTCGCGGTTTAAAGCCAACAGAGTTCATGCGTGCTAATCAGCGATGCCGTGAGGCTAAAGCTAATGAGGCCATTTGGTTGCCGGCGATTGAAGCCTTTGAACAGTTAATGTTTGAGCAAAGCGGTCATGCGGATGCTTATGTTTATCTTTCTAGCCATTTCGTTAATTATTTGCGTGTTCAAGATCAAGAGGGATTGTCAACACGGGACGAAGAAGAAGCGTATGTGCGGTTTTGCTTTTCGGAGATCTTTGGCGCTCAAGCTGAACAATTCATCTTGAGTTGGTCTGGTGATGTCTCGATGGATCCTCAAGTGGCGAGCGCGGTGGATAAGCATTTTTTGAGTGCAATCGATCAGACCCTGGAACCAAGCGCGGTGATTTGTCGATCGATTCAGCCGAATTTTATGACCGGATTTAATTTGTTAGTGAAGGGTCTGGCACAAGATACGCAGTGGTTTGTTTTAGTTGAGTCCGGTCAGGTGGTCATCAGTTATTTCTTAGATGGGGTTTGTCAGAGCATTCGAAAAGCGAGAATCTCTGATCAATGGAGAGCTGAGTTGCCAAGTTTGCTTGTGAGAGAATTTAATGCGCTTGAGTTAGAGCCCAAGCAAGGCAATATGCTGATTAGTGCGCCTGATCATATAGAGGTTCGGTCATTGCATTTGGATGGCTGGAATGTGAAAACAGTGAAGCTTGATCAACCACTGTTAATAACGGGACATTATCTACCGGTCGGTATTATGGAGAATAGCCATGCGGCACCTTAATCTCGATTATCGGCAGGATCATCGCTTAGTTCGTTATTCTGCCTATTTAATGCTGTTTATTTCTTTGGTGCTGAGCATTGTGTTGTTAATGCATTACTCTCACGTGTCCCATGAAAATGAAAACTTAACTGCGCTGATTGAAAAAATTGAAGGAAAGGCTTTGCCAAATAGGACAACGTCTTCTGGCGCCGAGTTAAATCTTGAGCAGCAAAAAGAATTGATTGTTTTCTCCAATCAGATTGTCAATAAGTTAAATTTGCCTTGGGCTGATTTATTTGACTCTTTAGGAAAAGCCCACTCTGATGAAGTGGCTTTATTAGGGATAGAGCCAAACATTAAAAAAGGCGTGGTTAAATTAAATGGTGAAGCTAGAAATTTTAAGGCGATGTTTGATTTTATGCGTGACTTGAATAAAAAGTCTGGCATGACAAAAGTGTATTTAATTGAACATAAAGTGAATGAACAAGATCCTGACCGTCCCATCCATTTTACATTGGAGGCCTCTTGGACAAACAAGTCTTAATTCGCTTTTTTAGAGCCTCAAAACGATTCTCCCAAGAAATGGGTTGGGAATGGGTTGCTGCGATCGCATTTTTATTGGCCTTATTTATTTTTTATGTTGTTGTGATGCTTCCTTTGGATCGCGATTTAAACGAAACTCGTCAACATGCATCGATGATGCAACACAATTTCAAGCAAATTCAAAGAGCGCACTTAGAGTCTTTGAACCAAACACCTTCGGGTCAAATAGATTTATTTAATGCATATTTTCCGACGGAGAGCTCAAGTACAGATGTGACTGAAGAGTTGATTAATATTGCAACTAAGAATGGATTGTCAGCGAATCAGGCGCAATATAAATTAATGACGACGAACCCTGGCAACTTAATTAGTTATCAATTATCGATCCCATTAAAAGGGAGCTATCAAAATATCTTGAAGTTTATTTTTGATGCATTGAGTCAAATTCATCACTTATCCTTAGATGCTATTCTGTTGCAAAGACAGAAAGTTGGCGATACGGACCTTGATGCGACATTAGTCTTTACCCTTTATATGAGAAGGGAAGGCTAACTTGAAGAGTAAGAATCAATGGGTATGGATTGCAATTTTTGGCGGCTTGGTTGCCTTTTTAGCTTTGCGTGCCCCAGCGCCTGACGACAATGTCGTCAGTAGCGCATCACGTTCACAAACCAGCCGCCAGGCGCACTCTGTCGCTGCTCAGGAGAGTCTGCCTAAAATACAGGCTAGAGCCTTTGGCGACGTTAAGCCGGAAGACCTCTTTAAGAGTAAGTCTTGGTTTGTTCCGCCTCCACCGCCACCAAAACCTCCACCACCACCGCCTCCTGCGCCACCACCGCCTCCTTCAGCGCCGCCATTGCCTTATGTTTTTCTGGGGAGTTATCAGGAGCCTGGTGGAAAGCTTTCGATATATTTGACTCGTCTCGGTAAAATTTACTTGGTATCATCCGGCGATACTCTTGAGAACTTGTATCACATCGATGATATTCAAGATGGGTACCTAGGGATGACTTATTTACCACTTAATATTAAACAAACTTTGCGTATCGGGGTTAACTAATGAAATTCAATTTCATACGAAAATTATTTTCGGTGAATGCTTTTAGAAAGGCATTCATTTTTCTGCGTTGGCCATTTTATGCGGGACTGATGTTTGTGCTGGTCAGTTGTGGAAGTGATCCTTTTCATGCATTTGCGATGAAGCAAACAAAAGAAGGGCCAACTGATGAGGGTGTTGCCAACCTTAAAAAATCATCAAAAGATCATCCTGGAAATATTCCTTATCGCCAAGATTATTTAAGAGAGCGTGAGCGCGCTGTCAATCAATCCCTAAAAGAGGCCTCACTTGAATTAGTGCAAGGCAATTTGGATATTTCTGAAACTGGATATAAAAAAGTGCTGTCAATTGATCCTGACAATGCACAAGCCAAACAAGGGCTGATCAATATTGCTCGTAAGCGTAATCATATTGAATTGATTGGGGTTGCAAGAGAGGCCTTGGGTCATAATCAGTTTGATAAAGCTAGAGAAGCGATTAAAACCATTCTGTTAGAAGACCCTAAGAATGCTGAGGCGAATAATCTAAGTGCTGAGATTGATGCTAGTCGCTTTAATGGAAATTCCTTTAATACTAGCCCTGAACTAAAGGCCACCTTTAAAAAGGCGGTTTCGATGCAGTTTAGAGATGCCAATTTAAAAATGGTGCTTGAAGCGCTTTCAAAATCGAGCGGACTCAATATTCTGATTGATAAAGATATTAAGAATGACCTTAAGACAACGATCTTTGCTAAAGATGTGACGGTTGAAGATGTGATTAGTCTAGTCCTCATGCAAAATCAGCTTGAGAAGAAGATTATTAATGACTCTACGATCTATATCTATCCGAATACACCCGCGAAGACGAAAGAATTTCAGGATTTGGTTGTTCGTACCTTTTTGCTAACGAATGCAGATGCTAAGCAGATGCAAACCATGCTAAAGACGGTATTGAAAGCCAATGACATTTATGTGAATGACAAAAACAATTCCCTAGTGATGCGGGATACGCCTGATGCGATTGAATTGGCAGGAAAACTACTTGCGGCTCAGGATCAAGATCAGCCTGAGGTAATGTTAGAGGTTGAGGTATTAGAGGTTGACCATAATAAACTTACGCAAATTGGTGCTCAGTATCCAAGTTCAGTGAGCCTTTCAGTTGGTAACCTGTCAACAGCAGCGGTAACTGGAACGGGTGGAACTGTCACTTCACCTGCCTCGCAAGGGGGTACAACGATTCAAGGCCTTAAACATCTCAATGCTAGCAATATAAATGTATTGACCAGTGCGGGTGCGATTAGTATGGTCATGGATCTCAAGCAACAAGATGGCTCATCAAATCTTTTGGCCAGTCCACGTATTCGCGTTAAGCAAGATGAAAAAGCGAAGATTCATATTGGCGACAAGGTGCCAATCATCACCAATTCTGTGACCCCTGTGTCAACAGGAACGCCGGTGGTGACGGGAAGTGTTCAATATTTAGATGTTGGGATCAAGCTCGAAGTGGAGCCGCATATTCATATGGATGGTGAGATTTCCATTAAGACTTCTCTTGAAGTGAGCAACATTGGCGCTCAGGTCACGAATGCTTCGTCAGGCTCAGTTGCCTATCAAATTGGCACCCGAATTGCGAATACGGTTTTGCGACTTAACGATGGCGAGACCCAAGTGCTTGCGGGTTTAATTAATGACCAAAATGTGAAGTCGTCTAATCGTGTGCCTGGATTAGGAGAGTTGCCAATTATTGGACACTTGTTCTCCGATAACACGACCAACAAGTCTAAAACAGAAATCATTCTGTCTATCACCCCTCATATTATTAGAAATCAACATCAGCCAGATGCTGGATTGTCCTCTTATTGGTCAGGCACAGGAAATAATGTGAGATCAAGGCCGATTACCTTAGAGAAAGTTGATACTTTAAAAGTTGATTCTTCGGGCGGTAATTCACTTTTGAATGCGGGCTCACCAAATGGTTTCACCTTGCCGGAAATTGCACCTGCACCTGCGTCTGAAGCAGCGCCCGCAGCTGCCGCCGCGGTTGATGTGCCCTCAGGAGACTTGAGCCAGCCTCAAGCCATGCCGGTTCTAAATTCAACGCCACCGGTCGTTTTTAGGCCTGCGGTCCCAGTGAATCCATCCGGGCAAATCCCATTGAATCCCAATTCTCCAATACCTGCGGGCGGAACGGGAATGGGTGGGGCTGTTGTTAATAAACCAAAGAATTAGTGATGTTTTTGTGAGTAGTTGAGATGAAACTTTCAAGAAGTTCCATGCATGGGTTTACTTTGATTGAGCTCGTCGTCTCACTTGCAATCTTAGGACTCATTGCGACGATGGTCGCGCCGATTGGTGAGGTGGTCATCAAAAGAGAGAAGGAACAGGACCTTAAGAAGTCTCTCAGGCAAATTAGAGACGCCATTGACACCTATAAAGCGGCATATGATTCCGGTCATATGCTTAAAAAGGTCGATCAGTCAGGCTACCCACCCAATCTAGAAATATTAGAGGAGGGAGTTGATGATGCAGCTTCTCCCAATAATAAACGGATCTATTTCATTAGAAAATTGCCTAGAGACCCTTTCGCTGATCCGGCTCTAAAGCCCGCAGACAGTTGGGGCTTAAGATGTTATGCGAGTAGTGCAAAGGCACCAGCAAAAGGTGCAGATGTATTTGATATCTTCTCAATGTCGGAAGACAAAGGTTTAAATGGAATTCCTTATGCGGAGTGGTGAAATGCGAGGACAGCAATCTCGTCAGCGAGCATTTACCTTGATTGAGCTTCTTGTGGTAATGGCAATCATCGCCTTGCTTTTGTCGATTGCCGTGCCCAAATATTTTGGGAGTGTTGACCGATCTAAAGACACGATCCTGAGGCAGGATCTTTCCGTGATGAGAGAGGCTATCGATAAATACTATGGGGATAAAAATGTTTATCCAAGCAGCTTAGATGATTTAGTGACCTATAAATATATTCGTAAAATTCCTAAAGACCCCATTACTGATAGTGATGCTACTTGGGTGATTGTGGCGCCAAAGAGTGGGGTAGCTGGTACGGTCTATGATATTAAAAGTGGCGCTGCGGGGATTGGGGCGGATGGAACTCCCTATGAAAGCTGGTGATCAAAGAGCTAAAACCGTATTTGTAATTGCCGAGGCTGGCTTTACCTATTTGGGGGTCATGATCATTGTTTTTATTATTGCCATTGCCATGCAATCTACAGCGCAAGTTTGGCATACCTCGATGCAGCGTGAGAATGAGCAAGAACTACTCTATATTGGACATCAGTTTCAAACTGCCATCGGCAAGTACTACAATTGGTCTGGTGGGCACTTCCCACCGAATTTAGAAGTGATGTTGGGCGCAAATGATCAACAAACGGCTAATAACCGATTTCTTCGAAAGATTTTTTTGGATCCGATGACCCAAAAACAAGATTGGGTATTAATATATGGCAAAGCAGGCGAGGTGATGGGGGTGCATAGCGCTTCCAATGACGTGCCTTTTAAGAAAGGCGGATTTTCTAAGGAGGATGCCGCTTTAGAGGGTAAAGAGCATTATGCGGAATGGCTTTTTGTTTACGTACCGCGTTTAAATCAATTTGCAATGCCGCCCAATATGGTGAATGGATATGTGCGGCCTGTCCCAAGAATTCATTAACGGTTGATTAAGGACTTTGTTTGGAAAAAAAACACACCATTTTGATTGTCGAGGACCATACCCTGCTTAGACACGGTTTGGTCGACATGATATTATCAGATCCAACAATGGAGGTCATTGGTGAGGTTGATAACGGCAGGGATGCGGTGACCCAAGCCAAGCTTTTGGAACCAGATTTAGTGCTCATGGACATCAATCTTCCATTGATGAATGGCACCGAGGCGCTCTCTGAGATTAAGCGGACCCATCCAAAAATTAAAATCATGGTATTAACCGTTCATAAGGCGGATGAATATGTGAGAGATTCATTGCGGTCTGGGGCGGATGGCTACCTCCTAAAAAATGCGACTCGTGATGAGTTTGTCTTAGCGCTTCACCAGGTGTTAAAAGGTAAACAGTATTTGTCTGCCGAGATTTCCGCTAATTTTGAGGGCGTGGACAAGACGAATAATGTGTCGGATTGGGAAAGGCTTTCTAATCGCGAACGGGAAGTACTTAAGTTAGTTGCTGAAGGTTATACCAACAAGCAGATCGCAAGCGTGATGTTTATCAGTATTAAAACAGTTGAGAAGCACCGATCAAATTTGATGCTGAAACTCAACCTGCATAACTCATCTTCATTAACTGCCTATGCGATTGAAAATAAACTGGTGACGATTAAGTCCAGCATTTAGTCAGATCTTTGAGGTTAGGTTGTAAACTAAAAAATCAATTTTTGGATGGAATTAAAATGAATAGTTTAAAAGCGAAATGTTTTCAGTCCAAGGTAGCGAAAAACGCGTATTCACGCGGGTTTACCTTGCTAGAGTTATTGGTGGTTATGGTGATTATTGGGCTGCTCGTGGGTTATGTTGGTCCAAAATATTTTGCGCAGGTTGGTAAGTCTGAGGTGAAGGTTGCTAAGGCGCAGATTGAGTCACTAACAAAGGCGCTTGATATGTATCGCCTAGATGTTGGGCATTACCCAGCGGCGGATTTGGGATTGCAAGCGTTAGTTGTGAAGCCTAGTAGCGAAGCTAGATGGGCAGGTCCTTATCTATCCAAAGGGGTTCCATTAGACCCTTGGGGTACACCCTATCAGTATCGCATTCCTGGGGCAGCTGGAGATGAATACGATCTTATTACTTATGGCAAGGATGCTAAGGCTGGTGGTGTTGGTGAGGATGCTGACCTAAGTAATCATTAATTTGATTTGATTAATTTTCTAATGTCATTCGTTAACTCTTCGCTTGAAATTAACCCATCAATTCGAATCCACTTCACATCCTTAGGTGACTTAATAAAAAACACCGGGATGTGATTCATTTTGTCACCTTTGTAGATGTCAAAAGCGCGTTGAATCGCAATGCTGTCATTCTCAGAATACATACTATAGTGTTGCCATGCGTCCTTTGCATGAAAGATCTTGGTGTAGGTTCTCATTCTTTCGGGGGTGTCGTATTCAGGATCAATGCTAAATGAACTCATGTGCACTGACTTTAAGTCGCTTCCAAGTCTTTCTTGGGTTTTTTGTAATACTTGATTTGTCATTGGGCAAATGGTCTTGCATGTTGAATAGACAAAACTCACCACCTGTATCTGGTTCGCATTTAACTCAGCTTGCAAATTGACATCGGTTCCATCCTTTTTAATAACTTTTAGGTTAGGCAAAACGACTTCAGCAGTGGATTTTGAGATTTTGGATGCCACGTCATGACTTTCATTCATTTCATGCGCCAATATTGTTTGTGAACTCATGCATACTAACAATGTGAGCAGGCTCAATTGAGATAGATGGGAAAGCTTTTTCAACATCGTTAATTCCTTTTCAATTAATTAGGGACAACCCAGTCAGATATTTTATTGAGATGGGGGACTAAGTCGCTCGTCGAAGGGTCGAAAGTCACAATGTATATCCCTTTTGAGGCGTACCTTTGTCCGATGCTAAGATTTAGTCTAGGGTAGATCGAAGTGCCTCTTCCAAACACTTGATCTTGCTTGCCGCTTTCTTTTACTTTCTCACTCAAAGCAATGTCATTACCCTGGGCTGAGACTTGGTCTTGTGTTCCTCTTGGATTTCTTGAGGTCAGCCTTAGTCCTTCTCGGGTACGTTCTCTTTGTTCCGTTTTGCCTCTTTCCATGCGATTGCTCATGTCTTCTATGCGTTCAATTAGATAGTCTCTGTAAAGGTTATCTAGCATGTCAGCAATAATGTCTGAGACGAACTCAGAAGCAAAAAAGATTTCCGATTGTAATGGCTCATCTTCCATAGGAATTTGATTGATTCTCATCCATTTATGAAAATAATCTAAACTCCCAAGTCGATCCTCAGGCAATTCATAGGGATAAAGAATTTTTAATTTGGCGACTAACTCTTTAGGGATCAAAGTGAACTGATCGTCTAATAATCGACCTGAAGTATAAATGTTAGATGTGCCAATAGTCAGGCCTGACATCAACGCTAAATCTTTCGCTTTAAGGTTCAGAAGGACGAGGTCATCATTACTTGTTTTATTTAAAATATTTTGGAGTGCTCCGGAAGAAATTTCATCTAAATTGATCTGCTCCAATTTAGAGCCTATGGCCTTACTTTTGAGGTAATGGGCGCTGAGCTGGGTAATTTTTTCATGGTTGTGTATTTCAATGATTTTCCCAGCAATAGGATTTCTTCTTAGGTAGGTTAGAAGCGCATCTATTTCTAGAGGCACGCCCTTTTGAAAATAGATGTTGTAGTGATTGGTATTCTCCGCTGAAAAATCGATACTTGGGAATAGGCAAGGCACTTTGGACGATTCACAAAATTGCGAGACGGGATCCCACTCTGCTCTTCCAATTCCAGATAAAACAGCAAACACGGGTTTTTTTGCATACAGTTTATCTAGTTGGCCTTTCCATGAAGATGGATCGCCTTCTAACTGCCATAGTTCATAGTCCCATTTTTTTTCAGTTCCCAGAACGAACTGGGCAGCGTTGACCATGTGCCGACGATTTTGGCTTTTGCCAGTGATGGTGCTTCCATTCTTTTGGCCAAAAATTGCATTCATCATGGTAATGAGGATTTGTTTTTGTTTTTCGTCAACATCGGGGGTCACGATGGTCGCGAAATGAATCTTTTCCTCATCAATGCCTGGTGAACGATTTTGTGACAGATTAGTCAGGTAGTTGATTAAGCCTTTCATCTCTTGTTCAGTAAGAGAGTATCTGGGCATGAGCTCATTCATCGCTTGCCCATTGACATTGATTCCTTGGGTAATTGCGAGTTCGAGAGACTTCTCAGTGTAGGCGTCGTGATATTGATTAAAGCGTTTACCACTTCTAGGATCCATGGTGACAAACAATCGATCGTCACTGCGGAAAAGAAATCTTCCTGTGATCGGTGGGGCTTGGATGTTGCCCTCAACAGAGCCCATCCCACTTGTCCGGTGGCAATTCATGCAGGCAGCCTCTGCCCCCGTGACTTTAAGATCTTTTCTAACGCCAACAAGATCCTTGCCGTTGGATAACTTTCCGGCTTGATAGATATCTGCACCAATTTTATCGTCTGCAAAGGCAGGCGGATTAAAAATGCCAAAGAAACTAACTAGAAAAAGGATGCTGTTGATGCGTGAGATGGACATGTTGTGCAAGAAGTCTTTTTTAAGGAGTATTTACAATTTTAAGCAATTCTAGTTTATAGACCAGAATGGCTGCCGGACCGACGTTAGGGGCATTATCTAATTCCGCAAAGCCAAGTTTAGGCGGGATATAGACTTCCCATTTTGAGCCAACGGGCATCAAGCTTAAGGCTTCTTTTAGTCCAGGAATAAGATCACTGATCTTGATCACAACCGACTTGTTGGGTGGGGACTGTTCAAATATGGTGCCATTAACCAAACTTCCTTGATAGCGACACTCAACCGAATTGTTTTCATTCGGCTTTTGGCCACTGCCTGGTTTAATGATCTTATATTGGAGTCCAGATTTTGTGGTGACCACCCCTGGCGCCATGCTGTTCTCGTTTAAGAATCTGATGGCACTTTTATAGTTCTCTACCGCGGCTTTCATCATAATACGATTGGGTTTTTTAAAAACGCGGTACTCGGCATTTTGCTCCTCGGCGCCTTGGGCGTTGCTTGTGACCTGCTGGGGTTCCTCTTTAAATGCGCTATCTGGCAGACTGATTTCTTCTGCAAATAGTTGAGCGGAATTAAAACTTAAAAGTAGCAATAATGAATTTGCAAGGATAAAAAATTTCTTCATATTCTCTTTTTTACTGGAAAACGATTGATATATTGTATTATCAATTTAATTGATCTTTACAACTAATTAATTTTAAATGAAATTGATTCCACTAGATTGGCTTAGGTTTTGAGCACTAATCTTAAAAATGGTTTATTTTTTTTGTGCCTTTATTTGGCCTGTTTGACCTGTATCGCGATCGATTTTGATCGTTTGCAAATCGTGATTGTTCAGAAGTTCGGAATGAATTCACTGCCGAATTTTACTGCATGGAAGGGCATGATGTCCGCTGCAAATGCCCTCGATAGTGATGGAAAGTTGAAAAGAGTGAATGAGTTTTTTAATCGAAGAATAGGCTGGGGTGATGACCTGACGCTTTGGGGGATGTCTGATTACTGGGCAACGCCAATGGATACCCTTGGAAAGGGAGCTGGGGACTGTGAAGATTTTGCGATTGCAAAGTATTTCACCTTAATTAATCTTGGCCTTCCTGTAGAATCTTTGCGATTAGTTTATGTAAAAATTAAATCCAATGTGTTGGATAATGAGGATGTCGGGAAAGCACATATGGTTTTAGCCTATTATAAAACGCCTGATTCGGACCCTTTGATTTTGGATAATCAAATTACCGATATCAAACCTGCCTCTAGACGTAAAGATTTAACGCCTATCTTTAGCTTTAATAGCGAGGGCAATTTTTTAAGCATTAATGGATCTAACGAGTCAGTGAATCGTGCTAGTTTGTCCAGGTGGCAAGACCTGTTAAAAAGGTCGATGCAAGAAGGATTCAATTAAAGTGAAGGTGCCGTATGTCAATTAAAAGACAATTGTTTTTAGCGATCATTTTAGTCTCGATTTTTGCTTTAATAGGGAGCGTTTTTAGTTCGACTTATAATTCAAGGCTGTATCTTATTCAACAACTGCAGTTGAAAAATCAAGATAACGCCAATGCCTTGGCGATCAGTCTCTCTCAGTCAGAAAATGACCTTATTAAGATTAAGTTGGCGGTATCTGCCCAATTTGATACTGGAAATTACGAGAAAATTTGGTTCGAAGATAATAAGGGTCAACTTGTTGTCGACAAAAAATCTTCGGAGACAATTAAAACAATTCCAGCTTGGTTTATTCATGCTATTTCTTTAGAGGTGCCTGTTGGTCAGGCAAAGGTGACCAGTGGTTGGAAGCAGATGGGCACGATTTTTCTAGTGAGTCAAAAACAGTATGCCTATGAAGCCTTATGGAAAAGTACGCTTGAGTCGATCTGGGTGACCTTTATAAGTATTGTGATGGGCATTGTGCTGGCTGGAATTATTCTGAATCGATTCAAAGGTCCATTGGAGCGTTTAATTGAACAAGTAAAAAACCTCCCTGAGAAGAATTTCATTGAGGCTTCCCATTCCGATGTGGCTGAGTTGCGAGGCCTGAGCGATGCGATGAATTCAAGTGCACGTCGCTTAAAAAACATTTTCGAGGAAGAAGAAAAAAATATAGGGACGTTAAAACAAAAGCTCAATTATGACGAGCTGACGGGGTTGATGAATCGTCATTTTGTATTGCTCAAATTAAAAGAAAATTTAAATAGTGATGAGATTAAATATAACGGCTGTGCCATATTTCGACTGCTTGATTTAGCAAAAATCAATCGGCAGCAGGGTAGGGCATTTGGAGATTCGATCCTAAAAACAGTCGCGAAGCTATTAAATGAGACTGTCGCAGCAGAAAAAAATGGATTTGTGGGGCGCCTCTCTAGCACGGACTTTTTGATTGTTTTTGCCAATGAAGATTTAGAAAAGTTTATTGGGATTGTCAGAGAGCGGATCCTGATTGAATTAGGTAATCTTTACCAAGAGCGTCAATATCTAGCCATAGGCCTTTCCGATTTTTATCAGGGTGAAGAGCCACATGCAGTTTTATCAAGAGCAGATATCGCGCTAGCCCAGTCAGAAAGTATTGGCAAGAATGGTTTTTGTTTTAAACATCGACAAATGTTTCATGAGGGCATTGAGTATTCGAATAATATTCAGGATTATTTGAATTTAATAACTCAGTCCCTAGTACGAAAAAGTTTTAAATTACTTACTCATCCGCTTAATTCCATCTCAGGCAATTTAATCCATTTTGAGGCGCCCCTACAAATCGTGCTGGTTGATGAGACGCTTTTGTCGGCAAGTAAATTTTTACCCATCGCAGAGCGGATGGGGCTTAGCCAGAAGCTTGACCTAATTGCCTTGGAGTTGGCGATCGACGCTTTAGATAAGGACCCAAGCCTTAAGGGATTGGCGGTGAATTTATCCCGTTCGACCTTGCTAGACGCTGCATTGATGACTATGATCAAAAAAACCATGGGCTCAAAGCCATTGCTCTCTAGGCTATGGTTTGATATCCCAGAGTTGGTGGCTAGTCAGCACCCTGGTGTGGTATCTGAATTGACGGCGTATTTACATCCACTAAATGTGCGCATTGGGATAAAACACTTTAGCGATCGTTTAGATGAAGTCAGTACCATTAAGTCTCTGGGCATTGATTACCTTAAGGTAGACTCCGCATTGATTAGAGCGGTCTCTGGTCAACAGGCTGCCAAGGAAATACTTGAGCGTTTAATTGAACTGTCGCATCAGGTTGGATTAATGGTATACGCTGAAGGCATTGAGACAGAGACTGAAATTGCATTGTTGAAGCAATTGAATTTTGATGGCATGACGGGCAAAGGCATCATTAGTTTTAATAATTAATACTGAATTTAGGAAGATATGTCATAATATTTATGACGTTTTAAGGCTTTTAACATCAAAGAATACAAAATAGACACTCCATAGGAAACCGTTTGCATAAAGTTGATCCGTTATTAGATTGTCTTTTAGAAGTTGCTAGAATTTATGGGAGGCCAACAACTTCTTCTGCATTGGTCTCTGGTTTGCCAGTTTCCAAAGACGGACTGTCTCCCTCATTATTTCACCGTGCAGCTGATCGAGCAGGCCTTGCTTCTCGGGTCGTTAAGATTTCTATTGATGAAATCAATGCATCGCTGACCCCGACAATTCTCATTCTTAAGAATAACCGTGCCTGTGTGTTACTTTCAATTGGCGCAGATAAAAAGACAGTTAATTTACTTTACCCTGAGAGCGGTCAGGGCGAGGTAGAAATTAGCTTTGATTCCCTGAGTGAGGATTATGTCGGGCGTGCGATATTCGTCAGGCCGCGGTTCAAACTAGATCAACGTGCGCCAGAAGTTGCCAATCTAAAAGAGCGCCATTGGTTTTGGTCGGCGTTTTTAGATCAGTCAGCGCTTTATAAAGACATTTTGGTTGCCGCCTTTCTGATTAACATTTTCGCGATTGTCATCCCATTCTTCACCATGAATGTGTATGACCGTGTTATCCCAAGTCACGCGGAAGAAACGCTTTGGTTGTTGGCAATCGGTGTGATCCTCACTATTTTCTTGGATTATTCATTAAAACTCATTCGCTCCCATTTTGTGGACTTAGCTGGTTCTAGAATTGATGTGAAGTTGTCTTCACTCATCATGGAGCGGGTGCTGGGGATGAAATTGGAGAATAAGCCTGTGTCGGTCGGCTCCTTTGCGCAGACGCTGCGATCTTTTGAATCGGTTCGCGATTTCATGTCCTCCGCCACCGTGACCACCTTGATTGACTTGCCGTTTGCGATTCTATTTTTAGTGATCATTGGCTGGATTTCCTGGCCTTTGATTTTTATCCCCATCCTGACGAGCATCATTATTCTTTTGTATAGCATTCACATCAAGAGACAGGTGCATGGCCTCACGGAACAAAGTAGCCGGACGGTCGCCTTGAAAAATGCAACCCTGATTGAGAGCTTGTCTTCGCTTGAGACCCTTAAGGTGCTTGGCGCAGAGAGCCATATTCAATCGCGCTGGGAGAGCGTTTCCACGCAGCTTGCTAAATTAAATTCAAGTGTGAAGCATAAATCTCACTCGGCAACCAGCATGGTCGCATCGATGAGTTCGTTTTGCGTGGTGTCGAATGTTGTGTTGGGGGTCTACTTAATTGACCTTAAGATGCTCACGATGGGGGGCTTGATCGCAAGTGGGATGTTGATTAGTCGGATCATTGCGCCGCTTGCTCAGACGGTGGGTCTGATTATGCAATATGAGAATGCAAAATTATCTTTATCGATGCTCGAAGAGCAAATGAAGAAAGAACCAGAACGGTCAGCTTCTCAAAGCTATGTGCACAGAGATTTTATCAAGGGTGACATTGAATTTAAGGATATGAAGTTTAAATATCCGAATCAAGAAAACTATGCATTGAATGGCATCAGTTTCAAGATCAAAGAGGGAGAGCACGTCGCCATTATTGGTCGTACGGGTTCCGGTAAGACTACCCTGTCACGATTGATTATGGGGATGTATCAGCCCATGGACGGTTCTGTGAGGGTGGATGGCATTGATTTAAGGCAACTGGATCCTGCAGACTTGCGCTCAAATATTGGTTGTGTTGAACAACACACGACCTTGTTCTTTGGGACTTTAAGAGAAAATATTACCCTAGGTTCGCCGCATGCTGAGGACAGTCAAATCGTTCAGGCGGCGGATGTGGGAATGCTGACGGATTTAATTAACCAGCATCCTAGGGGCTTTGATATGTTGGTGGGCGAGCGGGGCGAGTTCCTTTCAGGAGGGCAACGGCAGGGCGTTGCGATTGCAAGGGCCGTGTTAAATTCCCCCTCTATCCTCCTCATGGACGAGCCAACCAGTGCCATGGACTTCTCGACAGAGAATAATTTTATTCAAAAAGTGGGCAGTTATTGCGAAGGCAAAACACTGATTCTCATTACGCACAAGATGAGCTTGTTGCAGTTGGCAACCAGAGTCATTGTGCTTGATCAAGGCCGTATCATCGCTGACGGACCTAAAGACAGTATTTTAGAGGCGATTAATGGTGGCAAGCTTAAGAGCGTAGCATGAAGCCGTTTTTAAAACATACTCAAGGGTTGTGGCTAGAGTTGAAGGCTGGCGTCATTCAAGCGTTTAGCTTGATTGGCCAATCTTTAGCGCCTAATTTAGCTAGGGCTAAAAAGAGATCCTTCAAAGAAAACACCAATCATCTCGCCCAAAAGGTGGTGGACTACTATTCCATTGAGCCTGGGCATTATCAGACGGATGGGCTGAGGGATTTTGTGACGGATGCGGATTACCAAATCCTCAATCAAAAGCCGGTTCGCGGCATGCTGATTATTCGAATCGCCTTGTTAACGGTTGTTTTATTTTTCTTGTGGGCTGCCGTGACCCACGTCGATGAACTCGTCAAGGGCGATGCTAAGGTGGTGACCTCAAGTCAGTTGCAGGTCTTGCAAAGCCTGGATGGCGGGATTGTGAAGTCGATTAATGTTAAGGAGGGGGATGCGGTTAAGACCGGTCAGGTGATGTTAGAGATCGACTCTACGCGATTTGATTCCTCTCTAAACGAGAACAAGGCACAGGATGTTGCGCTAACCGCCAAGGCTGAGCGCTTAAATGCGTTTATTGAAGGCCGATTGTTTAGTTATCCCGAGAACGTCAGTGCCAGTGACAAGGCGGTCTATGATCAAGAGAAGCTATACCTGATGACCGTGAGGTCGGATATGCAAAATCAAATACTGATTGCTCGGCAAGAGTTGTCCCAAAAAAATCAGGAACTCATCGAATTAAGGGCCAAAAAAGATCAGTCTGATTTATTAAAGGAATCAGCTAATCATGAATTGACTCTGACGAAGCCATTGCTGAGCTCGGGGGCTGTATCTGAGGTGGACTTACTGAGATTGCAACGCGATGTGACCCGTTATAACGGCGAGGGCGCCCAGGCGCTTGCACAAATTGCTAAGGTGAAAGAGGGGATCATCGAGGCGGGTCGTAAGATTCAGCAGGTGGAATTAGAGGCTAAGAATAACGCGAGAAAAGATTTAAGCGATACCATGGCGAAGCTGAACTCGATCTCAGCAACGTCGTCCGGCTTGCAAGACAAGGTCACCCAGTCCACGATCAAGGCGCCGATGAACGGCTACGTGAAACGACTGCTGGTAAATACCGTCGGCGGGGTGGTGAGTCCGGGGAAAGATATTATCGAAGTGGTGCCATCCAACGATACCCTGGTGCTAGAATCTAAAGTGCAACCAAGAGATATCGCGTTTCTAAGGGTGGGACAGAAGGCGCTCGTGAAATTCTCGGCGTATGACTTCTCGATCTACGGCGGCATGGATGCTAAGCTCGAGTCCATTGGGGCAGACTCAATTACGGATGAAAAGGGCAATACTTACTTTGTTGTGAAGGTCAGGACGCTCAAGCCAAAACTCAATGATAAATTTACCATTATCCCCGGCATGCAGGCGGAGGTGGATATCCATACTGGAAGTAAAACGGTCTTAACCTATTTATTGAAACCCATTTTAAGAGCAAAGCAAGTAGGCCTCACTGAGCGATAGTCGTATTAAAATGAAGTCTTTAATTATTAGCGAAGATGGGCAATCCGTCGCATCGATTGAGATTGCTTTCCCTAAAGTAAAGGCCGTGAAGTTTGGTGAAGTAGTGAAGGCCGATGACGCGCTGATTTGGTTTAGGTTAGATCCCTTCAAGTCCTCTAAGCTGCAATTAGATTGGTTGGTTAAGAACTACAAGCGCAATAAATTTGTGGTGCTGGCCACCATCCCAGATGCCAGCGAAGCGATGTTAGCCTTCACCACAGGCGCGAAGGCTTACATTAACGTTTATGCCGGCGATAACGTGATTAGGCAGGTCGCTGAGGTCGTGGCGTCGGGGGGTAACTGGATTGGCGAGGATATGATGCAGTACTTCCTAGCATCGATCCGCCAGGCCGATACCATTCAGGTAGAGGGCGACTCAGTCAACATCCAGTCCATCCTAACGGAACGCGAGTATGAGGTGGCCGAGGTGCTTGCAACCGGCGCCAGTAATAAATTGATTGCGCGACAGCTCAATATCAGCGAGCGTACGGTTAAGGCGCACGTCACCGGTATTTTTGAAAAGTTAGGCATTGACGATCGCGTAAAGCTTGCGATGCTCATGAAGAAAGCATAGTATTACATGAGGATTTGCTGTTAAGTGTTTCAATTTAATTACGGTATTTTTTGACTACGTAAAAACCCACCCGTAGTTACCCACCTGTACTTCAGTACGATATTTTTCTAGTCAAGAGTTCAATATTATTCAACCATCATAAAAACCTAATTAATGGTGAATAGTATGGCTAAAGCATTAAATATACATGACGTTGCAACACTCACAAGCATTGAAGGCAAAGGCTTTGTGCGACATGCGGACGGCACACGCTCCGAATTAGTGGCTGGGATGAAACTCAGTCTTGGAGACATTGTGATTACAACGCCTGGCGGAAGAGCGAGCATTGAAATTGCTGATGGTCGTCATGTTGATTTAGCGCGTAGCCAAGGCGATGCAATCAAAATTGATCAAACAGTCTTGGATGTTCTTAGCGACATCCAAGATGTCAAAGTGACCGACCTGTCCGTCATTTATCCTTTTATTGCTAGTCATGTCATGACAGACCCAACCGTCGATCCATTAAGCTGGGTCAATGGCGATCATGCAGATGATCTCAGCCAAGCGGCTTTGATGGACGAACGTGATGAGCCAGCAGCACTTAATGATGCGGACGGGGGAGATTTATTAAGCGGTAATACCTATGTTGTATTGCATGACAATCCAGTCGTGACCGATACGGCGCCGTTCAATACGGAACCAGCTCATTTTAATCATGAGTTTATGCCAACAATTGTTCCTGGCATTCCACCTAACGTAAGTCCTTTGGCATTTCTAATTGCAGAACATGCACCAGTTGATACTGCACCAGCTTATGTTCCAGTGATCAGTCTATCAATGGCCACGACCCTTTTGGATTCTAACCAGGGTAACTTGATTGATTCTTCAAATTCAACGCCAGTGGTAGATGACGAGGCTGGGTTCTTAGCCTATACCGTTCACACGACTAATCATGATGATCCACAGCATTTTCATGTGCGTGTTTTCATTGGAGACGATACGGTTGGTACATTATTGCTAGATGGCGACTCTAATCCTTTAGAAGTGAATCCACTGGACGAGACTAATAATGTTTTCTATGTACCAATCAGTGAGGGGCAAGAGGGGCTAACGATTCGCGTTAAATTAGAACCATTCGCCACTGCCGTTAACTATAGCGCCCAAGAACTCAGTTCTGCATTTATTGTGGGTGAGG